>JAAUXT010006142.1_pt1 | contig 18230 bp, 19 predicted proteins | sample 7278171 | NCBI WGS metagenome assembly JAAUXT01 (sample SAMN14350112, study PRJNA611818) | marine sediment metagenome | isolation source: surface marine sediment (1.8m) | place: French Polynesia: Moorea | collected 2018-08
CCTATGGCCAACAAGTTTTGAAAGGCGGGGGGATGTTGTGTGGAAGAGTTGGCTCTTCCCATGCGCGCAATCCAGCTTTCGGGTGAGGTGCTGAGTACTGATGAAGTGGCTTCAGTGGAGCTGCATGAAGCTGAAGCTGTGCACCGGACTCGCAGCTCGCGCCACCTATTTAAAGCTGCACCCACGACACCCTGCATCTGTCGAGAGCAACAGCTTGAGGCAGGACTGAGTAATAAACGTTTGAAGCATACGCTTGAGTTGTTACTCCACTATGGCGGTCCAGCCAAGCCGAGGCTGCTTTGTACCATGGTGCCGCACACGGCGGCGGTTGTGTGGACGGGAACCACCGGGACCCGACCCGCACACAACAGTGGGTGGGTTGGTCAGTGCCTGCATTTCCTCGACCTCATCAACACTTGTCAGAGATCGCAAATCCGGCTCAATTGACACAAAAGAGGAACAATTCAGAGCGGAAATACGCCAACGCTGAGCGGATTACATCTCCACGGGGATCTCAGCCCAGGAATACCGGCAGCCGCACAGTCATGGAGCCCAACGTTGTGATCTTCACCCACTGATCCCAGATGGCAGCAGCGCATCGCAGTCGCGCGCACCAAGCCCATTGATTTCATTCGAAAATAGTCGCATCTTGCCAGAAATAAAAAGAAGTCGGTTTTCATTTACGTCACGGCGCGCTCCTTCAGACCCGGCAACATAAGGAGCAGCGACTGCGCTGCGGTCCCGCTCTCCACTGATAACGCTGAGATAAGGCCCCAACCACATCGCATCGGCATCGCGCTGCGTCCCAATGCAAGTCCAATGAGCGCTGCGTCGCAGACGACGCCGCAGCGCCCGTTGATTTGTACGGGGACGCAATGTGCGATGCATCTCGTGTGCAGCAGGCCTCCAGAGATAGTGCAACTGTCCAGGCCCCCCGCGGCCTCCCAGCACTCTCGACTTGCGTGGTCAGCGTGTGCGTCAGAGCAGCAAAAACGTTCAAGAGCGAAAAGGGCACGGGCTACCCTGGATGGGGTGCACCAATCACCTTCGCCGGATTTTTGATGAGATAGGGTCACGACACGGAACGAAACGCAGGTGACGCCTGGTGCAAAATGAGACTGGAGTGTTTCAACCTCAGGGGACGAGCCCCAAGCTGATCTGTGCCCACACCACAATTTGCCCGCAAGTAAGTTACCCCCCCCCCCTCCATGTCAACTGGCTCAACACAAAATCCTGGACCTGCCACGCGTACGGTCCAGCTGTATCGGACACATCGCGACACGCAACCGACGGCAGCGATGAGAGCGGCGTGCTCCGCCCGCGGCGGTAACTGACAATTTACTTCAGAATAAATGGCGAGCGACTCGGCTTGTGACCTCCTGGCAAAACTCCCGCTTGTGAACATGGTACCGAGTGACCATTCCAACACACCTTTTTCTGTGTGCAGACCAAACGGTACCCACAAAGACGAGTGTAAAGACTGAAAGAGTTCAGATCTTTCCTTTGGTCCACAGAAAGTGGCAGGCAGAAAATTGTTTCACCAAGTCACAAAACAGATAAACTTTCGAGGCCAAACCCATTTCGCAAGAACAGCCGTACCCTTCACGAACAATTCCCAATGAGAGGGCAAACTCTCCCCAACTGTCGTCTCCTGCTGCCCCTTCCCCCCCCCCCACCAGGTGCTGTACCTCAAGAGTCTTGTTGGGGTCGATTCCGAGGCCAAGCATGATGCGCAGGATCTGCTCGTTGAACTCGCCGGCCTGCTGATTGTGACCGAGCTGCAAAACAAACGACCCGCTCAGGTTGCGTGTGTGTGTGTGTGTGTGTGTGTGTGTGTGTGAGAACAGACAGACACTGTCTGACATGCAGAATGTGTGTGCGTGTGTGTGTGTGGTGTGTGTGCATGTGTGTGAACGAGAAACCGTGACCGAGAAAATGCCCGATGAGAAACTTGCTTTTCAACAACAAACCTTTTCAAATTGGCCGTCTTACCGAACCAGCCTTGAGGGTTGGTCTGAGTGGGTGGCTGCTTATCACAATGGAACATTAACCATCGTGACATTTCGCTCGAATGTTCCCACATTGCGAGTCAAAAAGTACAGTTCTCCACTTCGCTTTGTTGCACAAAACAATGTTTTCGTGAGAACCGACACAACAAAACACACACAAAAACTGTTTTCTGTTGACTTGTTTTCAAGCTTACGAGCTCAGAACTCGCTAAACACCACACCAGGTCAAAACAGGCTTGGTTCATTGTACGTTGCACACAATGGCTGAACTGCACAGCCAAACTGCGCAGAAAAATTGCAACCAAGCCATGTCGCTGAGGTCTACAACTAAACATTCAGCTGCAGGTTCTTCTGTGTGTGTGTGTGTGTGTGTGTGTGTGTTTGTATGTGTGTGTGTGTGCGTGCAAGCCCGTGTGATTGTGTGTGCGCTCTCACATCTGGGCTCGGGGGTCGCTGGAGCGGGGGACCCCCGTCGCGCAGCATCCACTTGTGGTTCATGATCTGCGACAGCGAGTAGCGCCGCTTCGGGTCGACGACCAGCATGCGCCGAATCAGGTTCTCACACTCTGCAATCAAACACAAGGTGAGACTCCAACTTTAGTACCCACTGCTTCACCAACTACTCCAGCGTGCACACTCTTCTTTAGAGTGAAGCCATGGTTCACAGAGTTCGGTAGTCAAGGCATTCGTTTCATTCGGAAATGGAGTAGCCAGCTCGCCCACTAAGGACAGAGTGGTGAGTGTGCATGTCGTGAAAGGAAATGACAAAGATCGCCACAAACAAATTCGTCACTCGATACAGCTGCGATCGCATCACGAAGATGACTCCGCTTCGTGTCCCGGACTCTTGTAAAATAGAGTCGTTTGTGTGAGGTCACGGCGAACTATCTTCCCACAAACACGTGGAGTCGAGGGACCGGACAAAACATTCACGGTTCTGAACTGTCTGGAAAAGCTGGGGACCAGCAATGGTGACGATTCTGACAGTCCCAACAAGCAATGGGTACACTTTTGAGCGAATGACAGAACGCGCGTCTCACCTGTGCTCATCCAGAAAGGCACTCGGAAGCGGCCGCTGAGAACCGTGTCGCGCAGCGTCTTCAGGTTGTGGCCGTCGAACGGAAGCGCGCCCGACACGAGCACGTACAGCACCACACCCAGACTCTGAAACACGGAGCAAGCAGTGTGCGTGTGTGTGTTGGTACGTGTGCGTGCTTACAAAGGGCAACTCCTCTGACACGAGAACACGGACGCCAGCACCCTGTCATGTCAGCAAACACGCCGTAAGGACAAGTGAAATCTGGTCTGAAGGCACTTTGCACAAACAGACGTGGCGGAAGTCGCGGAAGAAACGAGCCAATTGGTTCATTCGGTGACATATGCGCAAACCTGCAGGAGCCAAATCTTGCACAAACACGAGACATACGAGGCATCCAAACTAAGTTTCCGCTCCAAGGTGATCACGGACAAACGGCAATTTTTGTGCACGAAATTTTTAATGGAAATCAAGTATGGACACACAAGTTTCAGCACAAGGAGCAATAACTTTCTGTAACCATTAAGTACTGATGAAATCGATGTCCAAAATCAAGTTTGTCAGCGGTGTCGGCAGTGGCGTGTCAGGTCCGGTTTCAGTCATCAGTGGAGCTGTCCATGGATGAATCCAAGCGCTCAAAAAGTGGATTTATGGGGACTTTATCACCCTCAAAGTACTCCCCATTTGCGGCTGAGCACTTTTGCCACCTTGTCACCATCTCATGGATTCCATCAGAGAACACAGCTTGATCCACCTCCTGCTTCAGCACCCTTCTTGTCTCCGCCTGCAGTTCAGCAATGTTCCGGAATCTTTTGCCTCTGAGGACTTTCTTCATGGCAGGAAACACTTTGAAGTCACATGGTGCACAATCCGGAGAGTAGGCCGGATGGGGCAACACCTTGATCCCCCACTCTCTCAGCTTTCAGACAGTCAAATCAGCAGTGTGGGGACTTGCATTATCGTGATGAAGCCAGAAATTCCTGTCCTTCCAAAGATCAAGGCATTTTCGTCGCAGAGCTTCTTTGAGACCGGACAAGGTTGCCACATAGTGCTCCTTTGTCACCTTTTCACCACGAGGAAGAAAGTCAATGAAGACCACACCTTGCCAATCGAAGAAAAGTGTCATCATGGTCTTGGTTTGAGATTGGATTTCACATGGTTTCTTAGGGCGTGGTCCTCCTCTTTCCATCCAAACTGATGTTGCCAACTTCCCTTCAGCCTCAAAGGTCGACACCCACGTCTCGTCCCCTGTGACAATCCTCTTCATGAAGTCTTCTGGATCATCTTGTGAACACAAAAGTTTGATGTTGTCGTCACAAACAGTTTTCCTCACCCACTTCTGTGATTCTGTGAGCTCACGGGGAACAAATTTCGCACATTTGCGGGTCAGCTTCAAGTCATCCCAGATGATTCTGTGCACAATTGGGTATGACAAACCAGTCCTGACAGCCATCTCAGAAATGCTCAAGCACCCATTGCCTTCAATCATACCTTTGATCATTTCAGTGTTCTCTAGAGTGCGCACAGATCTTGGCCTTCCACTCCTCGGATTGTCTCCAACACTGTCCTGTCCAGATTTGAATCATTTATGCCACACCCTCACTTGAGTCTTGGACATGGTGGACTCTGCCCAGACTTCTTGCAATCGCCTCCAACATTCGATCGGTGAACATCCAGACTTTACCAAAAACTTCAGTGTGACCCTCTGCTCACACTTGGCACTGATGTCCGGATTGACCAGAAACAGAAACAGGCAAAAAGCAACCAACCACAGAGACAACATTTCGCCACTCTGTTGAAAGCAGTCTGATTCCGCTGGAGTAACCGCAACTCAGATATTTAACTGGGTCAAAACACGATCATGACCTTTCACTGAGATCGGTCACTGCTCCTCAGTGAAGAGCATGTTCCTATGTGTGCATACCCAAAAAATTGAAAATAAAAAAAAAAAACCGCTGCAGAGATATCGCCTTGGAGCGGAAACTTAGTTTGGATGCCTCGTAACTCGGTTGTTGAGCCAAAGACCGAATTACCCCACGTGGAAGACCATGTTTCTTCACTCCCATGGTTACCAGTTGCGTTGGCGATTTCTGACAGGTTACGTACGTACTTGATGTCGTGGACAGAGCAACCAGGAAGCAGATTCTTTCGGAACGACAAAGACTCGGAGGAAAAACATTTTCGCCCTTGGTGACAAAGTTGAATTTTCTTGTACCGAATTTCCCTGAACATTACCAACATGCTTTCAGCAGCTTTCCGCTGCCCCTCCCACCTTAGTGCGCGCAGGTCTTCCCACGGCACAGCGACAAGTCGAACAAACCGTGGGCCCGACGGCAGCTCTGCTCGTGCTCTCTGCCCACGAACTCTGGCGGCGTCTCAGTCTCATGCGAGAGAGTCTGGTCTCAACCAAGCCAGGCTTGTTGGGACCAGGAGAAGTGGGAAGTGCCACACGCACCTTCGCCTCCAATGCTCGCAAGTTTCCCAACAAAACTTCTGAGATCTGCCGCAGTGCACTCGAGACGAAAGGGTGAAGTTTGATCACTACGGCTTCATGAGATGGGTGCGTCGCGAAAGCAATGATCTGGTTCGTTTACCCGCACTCTATCCCAGTCAGTCTTCGGAACTCGATTCGAACAAAAGCATTAGACGTCTATCGTAGGGACACCTACGCTCCTGATACATTAGTCCCAAGGTCAGGTTTTCTCACTCCTTTGTAACTGAGGATGTTTGTCTCTCATGAAACAAATGAGCTTGGGCACACCTTTCTGCAGAACTCGATCTCCCTGTTTGATTTCTATTTCAGTGGACCCTCGGGACTCTATCAGTGGGTGCAAGTCAGCTGAACCAGTTTTTGGTCAAGGTCTACATTTGTCGTTGCAGGTTTCAGAAGAGGTCCCGGGAGTTGGTCAAGCGGACTCTGCCCTCTCCCAACTCGAAACGACGAACCAAAACGACGAACCATACACACTATACCAAATCCTGCCCCTGGGTCCGTCCCAGATATAACCCAAACCACACGACCGTGGCAAGTTCCTGTGGCATGTTTCAAGCTGGGCTGACTTGGAAGTTACGATTTCACGTCACCGGTTCCGGTGCAATGAAATTGCCAGACACCCTGAACCAGGTGACCAGCCATTTCATGAAACTAATGTTGACAGACACTCCCCAAGGCTCCCAGTTGTACAACGGGTGCCTGGTCATTTCAAGCGAGACCAGAAACTTAAGAAATTCTGGTGTCTGGCCAATTCAGGCTGGATCAGGAACAACAGTGTCTCACGACTTGATTCTGCCGGCCTCACTTCAGACACACATGACCACATTCTCGAGTCAAACGTCACTGCTGCTGCGGAGAAACCACAGCTTTCGGTCTTCGGCCGGTGCGGCGTCGTCTGTCGAATATTTCCGGATCCGGAGCGTGCGTGTGTGTATGTGTATGTATGCGTGTATAACTCACCCAGATGTCGATCTGCGGTCCATGGTAGCGCCGTCCCTCGAACACTTCCGGTGCTGCGTACTGAGGACTTCCGCACCACGTGGACAGCTCTTCCCCCTTCTTGAAGAAGTTTCCAAAACCGAAGTCTGGAAGCAATGAACAAAGGAATGAGAAAATGAATGCAGTCACCGCAACGAGGAACGAGAAGCAGTGCTCAAGGCAACTGCAGTGCGAAGTCCCTTGCAGCATCGGCAATGTCATCAATTCTTCCTTGTTCATCAATTCTTCCTTGTCCTCCTTGTCTTCCACCAGTCATACTGTCTAGGGGGGGGGGTCTTGCCTCCAGCAGGGGGGCCTACCTTCGGTAGGGGGGGTCCTGCCTCTGGAGGGGAGGGGGTCTGGTAGGGGGGAGGAGGGCAGGGGATATTTCAGTCCAGCTGCTATATACTGCACTATCACATGGTGCTTCACCCTAAAGGGACTTCGCACAACAACGTGTCCATGTTCACAGTCAATCCTTTACTGTGTTCTTGTTTTTTGACCGCAGCAACTCGGTTCTTCCTGTTTTGACACGCAAACGTCTTGTTTTTTTGTTTTTGTGAGCCACGTTCTTGAACGCCTGGGGGTCTTTTACAAGGCGACAGTTTCGCTTCGCGAGCATTCGCTGAAGAACTCACTGACCTGCGATTTTGATGCCCATGTCACCGTCCAGCAGCAGGTTTTCCGTCTGAAAGAATAAAGAAAACACCACCGTGAACCAAATGTCAATGACCACGGTCACGTTACACACTGAAGTTGCTGTACGTATTGCGCCTCTGAAAATGTCTATGGAAGAAACGCTGCACAAATGTCGACGCACGGTGCACACTGGACACGGACAGGGACGCGATGCGCGGCGCATCGGAAGTGAAACAAGACTGTAGCTGCAACTGTTTCTGAGCTTCTGACTACGAGTACATGGAATGGTCAGCATTCACATTGCGGACTCAATCACACAGCCCCACACTGACACACTGACTCGATGAAACCAATTCTCCCGAACACGAGGCACACGCGCTCTGGAGGGGACTCGCTCTCTTGCTTTTCCGCGCGCAATTTTCGAGTGCTTGCCATGCAACACCAGGCAACAAATCATCCAGCAGCATAGTAAAGCGTCATCAGTGCAAGGCAAACGCTGCACCCAAAAGCACCAGTAAATTTTCTTGACCGTCAGCGGGCCCACAACCTCTCCTCCTCCCAGGGCATACGACATCATTCCTCACACACCGCGGCCCACCGGTCCAGCCCAGCAGAGCTCGCCACCCATTGATTGGGTGTGGAGTTGTTTCCTTTTATGGAGCGAGGCTCGGAGTGAATGAACGGCTGTTTCATTCATGCGGCCGCAGCGCTCCTCCTGTCAATCAACCTGCAGCAACCTGCGTCATCGCGCCCTCGGTGTACTCTCTCAAAAATGTGCGCACCTCCGAACAACTCTCCTGGCAGCGCTTGGCAACTGACGGTTTGATAGCCTTGAAACGTCGACAAAGTTCAAGCAGTGCACGGAAATGCCCTTCCTATGGCTTCTGGACACGCGATCAGCCCCCAACCTCCACCCAAGCCAAGAAAAGAAAGGAACTGCAACTGCAAAGTTCACATGACTCTGCATGCGAGTCCTCAGCTTCCATCTTGTTCTGCAAGATTCTTCGAACTTGATCAGGATTTCTAGGTATCTGCCTGCTCTTTGTGCGAAACGTGCCCGTTTGGGGTCAATGTCCTGTGCTGTGTCGGGTTTGAATTTGTACGCTTTGCGTCAAAAGGAACCACAATCGGATGAGACAATTCAAACACGCACACACTCCACTCGACGTCCCCCAACACCCCAAGCAAATATTCGAAAGTACTGGTACATGAAAGGAAGAACTTTTTGTCTGTGCCACCTGAATCCAAACGAACACAAAGACACCAACGTGCGAAAAACGCAGCACTCCACACTGACGTCGCAAACGCCAGGTCGTGTGAAACACACAAAATGTGCCACAAGTGCACAACGGTTGTGCTTTTCTTGTGAAATTTTGCGGGTTGTTTTCGTTCCTACGAAAGAAATAAACTTAAACTTTAGCAAAAAAAAAAAAAAAGAAATCCGCGACATATGTCGTCAGATGACTTTTTTCACACGTACACTTAAAATCTACTGTTGAAAACAGCTGCAAAAGTGCACAAAGGCTGGGTGGGTGCATGTGTGTACGTGTGTTCATCGGTGCAGGTAAAGGGTCCCAGGGTTGGGCGTTTTCACGCTGGGAATTCACAGGTTGATGAGAGGTAGATTATATCCTGCAGCTCCTTGCCGAGTTTTCTCAACAAAAGTGAGGCGAAAAATTCAGACACCCCACCCACCAAAGCAACGTGTAGGAAAACACCAATTTCTTTTCTCCATCCATCCTTGATTTGCGCTCCTTCCACGTTCTTCTTCTCACAGTCTCTTTCTCTCTTTCGCTCTCTTCCCAACTTCTCTTCCCCCCAAAGCCCCGGACCTTTGATTCTCAAAGGGTCAAGTGGCAAGAGCGACCCGTCTTGGAACTTCACGTTGAAAGAAGCGGGTGACATCTGTTTGTGCATCCCCAAGGTGAGCACTCCTCGCCACATCTCAGCAAAGGTGCGAGACGGAGCGGTCAGGGAGGCCCTGCGGACAGGCGGCTCCAGGCCCGCTGCTCGGCGCCGTGACGTCAATGGGGTCCGCAGCACGCGAGGCTCCGGGAGATGACTCACCACCCGCGAATACACACACACACACACACACTCACACACACACACACACACACACACACACACACACACACGAGAGCTTGTGTGTGTTGTGAAAGGCCTGGTTTCTCTCCAAGCAAAGACACGCTCACTCCAGGGGTCTGTATCGACAGTCTGTGCAGAAGGAATGGGCAGGTTCTTTCGTCCAAAAATCTTCACAAGTTTACAAAATGCATCTGAAAACCAGTTCGACGAACACACTACTCAGAATCTGTCGACAAATTGGTTCTACGATTTGCACGAAGCCAAACAAAAAGTTTCACCATGTAGTAGGAAGGAACACTGGTAAAAACATTCCAAGATAAGATGTCTATCATTTGGCCCAAATATGGAATGACGTCAAAGTGTTCGCAATCCTCTCAACACGGTGATTGTGCTCTGTGAACATCCGTCAACCCTCACCGGGCTAACAGCAGCAAAAACTGAACAACGACGCATTCAGATGCAGCTTCAGAGTTGACCAACAGAATCGCTGCAGTCTTTGACAAAAGAAGGGATGGCTGCAAGACCCCTCTTCAAACTTTCCAGGTGGTGACATCGGAGAATCTGACGTGCAGCTCGTGCCTGTAGAAGCGGTGGAGTCGGAGAGCGTAGCTCTGCGGGGAGAAGGAAGACGCAGCCCCACAAGGGACGTCCAATTGACCCGCTCGCCCCGGTGCGGCGGGCGCGGCGCCCTGATTACAACGCGCCCGCCCGTCCCTCTCCGCGCTCACGGGTCTTCCTGCAGTTCCCACAGCAGCCTGCTCATCAAGGCTGGCAACACAACTTGTTTCAAAGCTCACGACATATTTGTTGCTCTTCTGAAACACCACCCACACGTACTCCCCCCCCCCTCTACCCCTTGAACCCCACACATTGAGACTCTATCCCCCTGGTGGGCAAAAGTGATGAAGCCGAAGGGGCTGCAGGAGGTTCTGCTTTGTGTCGTGGTCTCGTACAAACCCCGCAGCCGTCCGGTCACATCACTTCACATTGACTTTTACCACCAAGCAAGACCTTCCTGTATGGGGTGAGAGAATGAAGCAAAGCAGCTGCCTGGCAGGGCTTTGAGACCAATTTCACTGCGAATAGCAACGGCCAGTCTGCGCCAGAGGTTCCGAAAATAAAAGACTTCAGACCAAGTGAACTGCTGGAGGACCCGTGAAGTTTTTCTGGCCATTGTGACTCTGTTTTGTCTGCCGTGGAGCTTTGCGACATTCCGAGACACACATCTTCGTGGAGCGTACGCAACACTGAGGAGAGACAAAGAACACTGATCTGTGGCTTCACCAGCACCGTCGTTCAAGTCAATCTCATTCAGTTCTCAACAAAACACCCACGAGGTCTTTCAAACACCTGAACAGTAATTTACTTTTCAATCTGTGACAGAAAAAGTCGAAGTCTTGTGGAATCTAAATATCGCCTTGTCTTGGATTTCAAATTAATTTTGATTTTGGCCTTGGATATTTGATTCAGCAATCTGAAAATCTAGTGCAGGTCGTTGGGCCACAAGTCCTTGGTTCTCCCCAGAACAGTGGCGGGTGTTGTCCTGCTCCCGTTGGTCAAACTGAGTTTGTCTTAGTGGGCGTACAAAAGAAAAGGTAGGGAACCTTCAGGTATCTCTCCCTGCTGCTGTCTCCACGCCACTGTCATGAAAACCAACTTCACACACAGATCATGATGACTGCAAGAAGCACAAGGCGACAGCCTGGTCGCGCGATTAAAATCTGAAAAGTTGTGCCTTCTCATCGATTTCTGGCAACGCGACTTCCACCCTGGTGCGTCAGTCCCCGAGGATTCCCGCAGAGGCTCAGCGCTCAGAAAGAAGATCTCAAAGAGACTGGAAAATTTTGTGCAGAAGCCGAAAAGTAATGGTTGACGTCATGGGAAGGCAAGTCGTAGATCCGGCGGCATTGTGCAAAAAAATTGGTCCCCGAACACAATAATCAATGAACATCAAGTGAGAACGAAAACGGAAACTGCACCTCACAAAGCATAATTGGGGTAAACACTTTAATTTCAATTTCTTCGAGGTTCACGAAGCCCCCAACCACCTGGATTTGCCCCTTGATTTGACGAGTTTCCGAGATTAAAACTCCGTGCAATGCTTTCACTCCCACAGTGTATCCTACTCTTACCAACGTTGAAGAAAAAAAAATTGATGACGAAGAGGCGCGTTTTTTCTCACAACAACCATTGTCCTGTTTCAGCCTCGAGCTCAGTTCAAACCTTTCAAGGAAATTAAAGAAAAACACTCCAACCCACGTCAGCACTTACAATGCGCCATTTATCTCCGAGAAGCCACGACTCAAAAGATGATCGCTGCTCACTTCGTCTGTGGCGTCGGAAACCCACGTTCAAAAGCCCGTTTGACACTGCATGAGTCGGTGCAGTTTGCCCGACGAAGCAAAGTGCAGTGCACCATGTCTCATGCAGGAGGCGGTAGTGGCGGGGGGAGGGTCGGTCTGACCAACCTGCTTCAAGGGAGGGCAGGACCGGCCTAAATTTTTAGTGAGGCCTACCCCCAGGTGGGTCTTGAGGGTGTGATATCGGAGGGTCCTTCAAGCTGTGGACACATTGCGGGGTCCAACACACCACAAATTCGAGAAGAAAGTAGGAAGCAACAAGATGTTGGTCTTTTTTTTCACGTTGCATTTTCCTTCGTTTTCTTTGAACAATTGTTCACGTGATTGACAATTTTGTTCACAGCTTGAGATAAGCTGATCAGTGTGTGAGCTGATCAGGAAGAAAAGCTGATCAGTGTGTGAGGACCACAGCACCCTGCAGGGTGACCACGACGTCTTTGGTCGTGAGGGTATGACTTCATTTGGTCCTCACCTTTTCTTTCATCTTCTTGGTACAGTCGTTCACCGTACTTGATTGACAATTTTGTTCACAGCTTGGGATAAGCTGATCAGTGAGCGAGTGATCAGTGAGTGAGAAACACAGCGTCTTGCAGAGTGGTCACGATGTCCACGCTCACGCTCACGTGAGAACGCTCCTCACCTGTCTGTCTTGTGACAAGTCTACGGCTGACTGGCCCTGCAGACAAGAAGGGTCCTGGTTCCTGAGGGAACCGCTGCTGGAGTCACAACAGATCTCGTCTCGGAGTTCAGCAAGGACAGATCAACTGATGACACAGGCTTTTTCTCCGTGATTGAAATGTGAGATTTCCAATTGCCATTTCGTGGACATGTCAACAAAACGCGAGGCTTCAGCTGTGTCAAATTTCTTGTTTCCTGTTGTACAGATGACAGAGTGCAAAATTTTGTTTGGTTCTTGACGTGTCTTTGGCATGGCAGATAGAGACAGCCGGTAACAAACAAAATTTTTCCACAAATGTCCTGTGGATCATTGCCACAAGGCGTCGGAGAAATCAAGAAATCTTCTGGCGTGAGAGAATGTCCTGCACACGAAGGTGCCACCCGATCTGCGACAACTTATTCAGTCCTCGCTTCCTGCCTCACTTGATGACCGTCTTCCGCCCAATTGGAACGAAAATAAACGCCCGACAATAACTTGCGCCGTTTATGCCCGCAATGGCACGACCTCTGACGTTCGAGGTTCAAATTTAGACCTGGCGCTGCGCAGACTGCGGTGCAGGTGTATATTTTGGGAGAATTCACTCTCCCGAAATAACAGTCCCAACATACAGATTCCATGCAGTGGAAAGCCTGCGCAATTTGTAAATGTCATTTCCGATTTGCATCCTTTTCGCTTTGCAACCTTTTTGATCCCAAAATAGTCTGCCGGCAGGTAAGTCAGCCTCTGAATTGCAAATGGCAGCATTTACGACTCAAAAGTAAAGCGATGGAAGAGTTGTTAATCGCTCCACCCCCGCGTGGAAGAGAAGAAAGGCAAGATTGCAACCTGCAATAGTTTTGTCAGAGACAAAACTTTCATTTTCATTTTCACTTTCACTCTCTGTTAACACCTCACTCTGTGTCAGCCACTCCCATAAACGTGCATTCACGCTGCAATTCCAACTGGTATTCGTCCTGCACCTCGCGGTGGTTGTGATGATCCCAGATGGTGGCGGTACCCGTGCAGCCCCTTGCACAAACCCATCCACCTGCGCAAGCTCACATTGATACCACACACACACACACGCACACACACACACACACACACACACCTCTCTCCTCTGTGTCTTACTCTCTCTTACTCTGTGTCTGTCTGTGTCTGTCTGTCTGTCTCCATCTCTCTCTCTCTCTCTCTCTCACACACACACACACACACAGACCTTGAGATCTCGGTGTACGACGTGGTGGTGGTGGCAGTGGTGCACCGCCCGGATGATTTGCCAGAACATCTTGCGCGCCTGCGGTTCCGGGAAGCGACCGTGCTTGGATATGTACTCTGCAAGTACAAAATAACTCAGATCAGTTCTCAAACGCAGTGGTGGTCACATTTGTTGCAAAACAAAGGAGTCGTTACCATCGTCGCTGGGATCACGAAACTCCCGACGAAATCTGTTCCTCTTGTACGAGTACGACACGGGGACTGTTGTATTGATTCACACGTGTTGGAAACAAGTGTGTGTGTGTGTGTGTGTGTGTGTGTGTGTGTGTGTGTGTGTGTGTGTGTGTGGTTGGTTGGTTGGTTGGAGGAGGATCTCAAACTTTTTGCAGGACAGCAACTCTGCGTTCCACCATTCAGGCGCCCGCACGTTTGAAATACGCAGGTCGCCCCTTCAACAACGTCGCTGATCCCTCCCCTTGACCAGTATGTTGATCATCCCCTGCAAACATTGGTTGTAAACAACTGGCCGGTGGATGGACGGCACGTGGAGCGTCAGCATCTACGTGCGGATCAGAAGGCGACCCCCGCGCGCCGCGCGTTGTAACTGCACGAAAGCTGCGCGTTGCCGCCGCGGTATCCAAATCGGATACGGGGGAAATGCGTCACGTAACGACTACAAATAGACGATGTTGCCAGAGCCGCAACAGCGACAAACATCCTGACGCATCGACTTGTTCTGCCGATTCCATTCAATATTGTAGTTTGGAAAAGAGTCCAAATACACCTCTCCAAAATGAACTCCATGACTTGAGAAAAAATCCGTTCAAACTGTTGGAGATTTGAATGAGAAGGGGAACTTTACGTCGTCTAAAGGACAGTCGAAACAAGAAGGGCAAGGGTTTCGAATGTGTCGGGCCTTTGGTTCAGCTCGAACAGGCACTCCGCCCGGACAGAATCCGAACCTTCGTTCAACTCTCCACACTCAGCGGATTGTAGCGCAGTGAGGAATCTGTTTCAGAAAGATACATTGTGTTCCTCCAGTCGGCTGAACCATCTGCACGAATCTTTATTCACTTTCGCTTTCAACGTTGAAATGTAGAACAGACAGTTTACGTCAGTGACGAAAAGGAACACCAAAAAAAGGTTCGTTTCCAACAACTCGGCCTTGAGTTATGATAGGGTTCTGCCTTTCAAAAAAAAAAATGTTCCAACGAAACAGGTACGAGAAAGTCCAGAGGAAGTCAAAACACACAGAGGGCTCATTTGGGTATCATTCACGTCTTTCAAAGCTGTCTCGACTTGACAACCTCCCACGGTTTGTCATGACAACCTGTGTCGGCAGCTTTGAACCACAAAAAGCAAATTTTGTGCTCAAAAGCTGTAGCTTGGCGGAAACTCTGCACATCCTCCAACTTTCAGCTCATTCAGGCTCCACCCTCCTCCCGCTTCGTCACTGAAGACCCAGTTCACACCACAATGTACGATGTGTGGTGTTTCCACAATGTACGATGTGTGGTGTTTCTGTTCATTATTCGGCGCTGCTGTCTCAGGTGGCACGTGTCCGTGCAAGTCAGTGGGTGTTGCATCGCACCCACGGCATGACACGTCCCGTGTAACACAGCGACGCAGCGCCAGTTGTCCTGGTGTCCAAACGTAACAACGCTCGACGAATCGAGTGCAAGTCCGGGCCTTGAAAGACTCGTTTCTTCTGAATCTCCACAAGAGCGCGCCCAGCGGCGAAGCAACGATGACGACGACAGAATCAATCGCGTTGCATCTTTGACATTTGCGACTGGAGGAAGCCCGTCGCTATTTAGAGCCACCAGTCAATTTTTAACAGCTTTTCATGCCAACAGTCCTTCCCCTGCCCAATCAAACGAGGCGGCTCTCGGAACGCCAGGAACGGACAACTTCGAAGCTGTGTTCGACACACTGACATTGAAAAGAGCCTTTGCATTGGGAGGTTTCTTCACAGTTTCGGCTGTGTGGTGTGAAAGGGGTGCTTACTGCATACAATGCACCACCACTTACTTACGTACTTACTTACTCCAGACTCGAAAAACACGCACGTGCGATTCTGCGTGGGGGGAATCTGGCTGGGATGACACGATGGATTCACGTGGACGAGGCTGCTCCACAAAGATCGACCCTCCGCCCACTGGCGCAAGGGACCACGGTGCATTCGGTGCGCAAATCAAACACAACACAAGCTGTGCCGTCGAGTCGACAACGGGTGAGGCACTCTGGATTGTGTTAAGCCCAACCTCCCTTGCTGTCCCAAGAACCAACATTCGAATTTTCGGTTTCTCCCGAACAACCCGGGACCATCGCGTGTGTCGAGACTGCTTATTGCAGAGAGCTGGACTGCGAATCTCATTTCTCAAGTATTCGAGCCAGGAACCAGATTCTGCAGAAGAGTGGGCCCAAGAAGTGCTTACCTCAGAATGAGCTCATTGTAACCATGGCAACTACAACAAGCTGCCTCTCGGCCAATCGCAGAGCTGCATTCGCCTGTGGTTCTGTCCATTGATCACTTGGCAGTCAGCTGATCGGCGTCGAGGCCTTCAACTTACATAAACAGTCAATGGCTGGGCTGTATTCCATACATGGAGCTCTGACGCACTGCTGCCTCCCTGAAGCCTGGCACACGTACAGCACGTGCGCAGGGCGGCAGGGGGGATTCGTCCAGATAAACCGACACGGACTGAACAATTCTGTCGCTCCGACGACAACAGTAAAGAAATCTTTGAACCCCAAAAATGGCAAAAGGTGGGAGTGTGATTGGAAAACAATTCCCAAAAGCGCGATCAGGCGTCGACAGATGTTTCGTTCAACGAGACGTAATTCTCATACAAGAACCAAACAGTGCAGCCACTGCAACTGCAAAGATCCACGACACTTCGCACCGACGTCAGAAGTGGATAAATGCCTGCATGTCTCTCTTTATCGAGCGACGCAAGTTTCGCTTGGCGTGGGCGTCGGAAAAGACGCGTGTTGGCGAACGCAGCAGTGGCGCAGCGCCACCAAAAGCGGTTCGGAATGCGATTGCAACGAGCGGCGGAGTTCTGCTTCTTTGTGAACTCGGCGAGGCTCGGGAGTACAGCTCCAATCCAGCTGCACCCACCTGCGAACAGCGATTCTCACAAGATCCCAAGATTTCCTGTTTGACAAGCAACGTTCCAGATTCGTGAAACGGGAGCGAAATCGTCAGCAGTGGAAAGATGTGTCACGAGGGTGTCACATCGGCTCCAGCACCCACAGGAGTGTCCTAAAAACGCTCGCTTTGTCTGAGACCAAATCTCTTGTCGAAATTTGTTGTTGGGTGTCTGCAGAAAAGCAACCACAGGCAGCACGAAGAACCTGGTGCAACGACCTGGAGACAAAGAGCTCAACGTCGAGATGAGATTGTTTTCTTTGTCAACACAGAAGAAGCTGGTATGCCCTGTGCAACCAACCACAAGAAAGCAGTTTAACTGAACAATGATCCTGACTAAACAAAAACTCCACTGCGAAGACCCCAGCAGAAGCCTGCCTGCATACGAGTGCTGGACATTTGCTTCCAAACAGGCACCACTCTAAAAAGTGTGTGTGTTGTGTGTGTATGTGTGTGTGTGTGTGTGTGTGTGTGTGTGAAAGCGCAGCTTGTTCAAAACGTTACACAGGAACGTCTTCGCAATGTGTCCTTTGCAAAGGAAAGCGTGCGCAAACTCGTTCGTGTCTTTCTGGCAATCAAAGCCTCAGGCCCCTGGGCGAGTCTGCACCACAATCACATTACGGCAGCACTCCACTCAGTCGGCCGGGCGGTCGCTGGGTCCGGTCCCCACATCCGAAGCTGTACTCCCGCGCCGCTCGCGCAAGGCTTCCCCAGAACCAGACAAACACAAGTGCAGAAAGGTCACGATTGACGCACGTCGGCTGATCCCTCGGCGATGCACACGTTTTGCTTCATCAATGACATCGCTTCGAGAGGCTCCGACAGGCAATCTGCGGCAGGGAATGCGGAGACTGGTGACAAAGGGTCGCTATTCCCTGCAGCGGCGACGGAACAGCGCTATTCAGGAGTTGCAAAGGGAGTGGTGCCTGGTTTGCCTTTCTCCACCTGCCCACCAGTCTCTCACACCACACGTCTCCCACCACACAAGGCACACGCATTGTTTCGCCAAACTCTCACACACTCATGCACGCCCACAAACCTCTGACACGTTTGCTGTCACACACACGCACACAACACACACACACCGTCGCCGTGCCAGACTTCTATCCCAAGTACTTCCTCGCATTCAGCTGAGCTGCCGTCTCAACAAACGCATTGGAAGGCACCCCATCACCACCACGAGGCTCACTGCGCCACCGCCTCCCCGGCCGTGGCGCCCACCCACCTGAAGCCCCCGGTCGTGCAATTCAGCACCGTGCAAAGTTGTTTTTGTGTAACTGTATCTCCCGCTTTCACCCAAAGGCAAATATTTGTTTGGTTCTGAGAGGCATCTGACATGCAACACAAACAAGAGTACTTGTTGCTTTATTCATTGCAGACAACTGGTCCACACTTTTTTTGCTCAGAATGTCCAAACGTTTTCGAGATCCAAAACGAAACGAAGGTCACGGGGGGAGTTTCAGCACCACATTCCGTAGCCACAAAACGTACACGTAGCACGTAGCTTGTCAACATAACTTCCCTATTTTGGAAAAGTCCACAAACCAACAAGAATGCTACGCATAAAAAGCGTGTGGTCCATACAAACGTTTGCAG
>JAAUXT010069159.1_pt1 | contig 18229 bp, 12 predicted proteins | sample 7278171 | NCBI WGS metagenome assembly JAAUXT01 (sample SAMN14350112, study PRJNA611818) | marine sediment metagenome | isolation source: surface marine sediment (1.8m) | place: French Polynesia: Moorea | collected 2018-08
CCCCCCCTTCTCCCTCCCTCTTCCTCATTCTTCCTCCTTTTGCCTCCTTCGCCCGCATTCGCTCTCCATCTCCCTCATTGTACCTCCTTCTCCCTCCCTCCCTCTCCCTCCCGCCCTCCCTCCCTCCCTCCCTCCCTCCCGCCCTCCCTCTCTCTCTCTCTCTCTCTCTCTCTCTCTCTCTCTCTCCCATCGTCGTCACTTCCCTCTGATCACAACCTCCCACTTCTCTATCTTCGGTCACGCTCTCCCCTGCCTGACCTCCCTACTCACCGTGGTGTGGGTCCGGTGCTCCGCCACGACGAGCTGGTCTGCGGCGTCGACCCCGAGCCCCGTGATGTTGGCGAACTCTGCCGCCCCGCGGCGCCCCAGGTCCGGCGGCCACACCTCCTCCTGCTCCCCCCGCGCGCTGAAGTAGTGCACCTGCAGAGAGGGGCGACAGGGACGTTTAGCGACGAGGCACGGTGACGATATCATGCAGCCTCGCACGTATTTCAAATCGCTGCAGCTAGCTCTGTTCGATGGAGATCCAGTTTCTGACTGGTTTGTTCGACGCAACATGCCTTGGCTTTGTTCTGAGCAAGACCAAAACGGACAGAATCGGTTAATTTTGAGGGACCATGACCCAGAGGTGACCGCACATTGAAAGCAGTGCCTCTGTTTTAGAACTGATGGGTTTTATGAGGCTTCAATGCGATCTGTTGCCGACCCAAGGCAATTGAACTTTCTCTGAAACGAGGAAATACACTTTCCCTGCAGAAATTTTGGATCATGGGCCCAAAATGGTCTCAGGAGCCTCACAGGCATTTGGACCATTTTTCTCTCAATAGCGGTTCCTTTGTTGCACATTGAACAACCCGAAAACTGAAACTCACCAAAGGATCTGAGTTTTTCCAAACAATTCAGTGATAATCGAACAAGAATCAACACGGGACATTGAGTTTCTTCTCACCTGGTTGAGATCGGCGACGAGCCACAGGTATCCGTCGGGGGCGGGGCAGATGGAGGTCGGGTTGACGAGGTCCGGCGCCGCCCGCCGGTCGATGCAGAGCCGGTGCCTCCCGCGCCTCGCGTCGAACAGCTGCAGCCGCGAGTTGCGCGCCTCCGACACGAGCAGGTTCTCCGCGTCCACGAAGCACACGTCCGTCGGGGTGCGCAGCTGCCCCGGGAGGCGGCCGGCCGCGCTCCGCTCCCAGCGGAGGGTGAAGCGCGGGGGGCGGGGCGGCGGCGCGGGCGCCCCGGGGAAGGTGGCGGAGAGGCCCCCGGGGACGGCGCCCAGGAGCCCGGGGACCCTGGCGTCCGGCCCCGCGTACAACAGCGGGAACGTGTTGCTCCGCGGGAGCCTGTCTGTCCTGCCTTTCCCCACTACGCTGCTGCTTTGCCTTCCAGATCTCATGTCCCTTGGTGTCTCTAAAGCTTCTTTGGGCTGTGTCAGTCTGTCCTGCAATGTGTCCAGTTCCGACTTTGTTACACCCACACTCATCGCTCCCTTCTTGTGAAACTGCGCTCTGCCGTTATTCTCCATCGCTGACGCTTTCATCTCCAACAAACTGCCTTCCGCCCACAACACAGGAACAAGAAAATTCCCGAAGGCCGTTAGACCGCACTGGTGTGTGCACACTGCGTCCCGCGAGGAAGTGATTTCAACACCTCCATTCGCTTTTTATGTCCGTTGAGACAATGCGCCATAACGGCATCGCTGACCACATGTGAAGCAATGAATGTCGTAAAACTGCAGTAAAAGGTGATATGTCCCAGAAGAGGAGAGAGTCGGTGTCAGGACTGGGTCCCATTCGTTCCGCCTGTGCAGGAGGGAGTGTGCGCACTGATACAGACTTCAGGGATCAATCAGATTTAATTGTGTTGTGATAGAGAGATAATGTTTTTGCAATGAAGTTATGTATATGTTGTGTTGGAATGAACTTTGAAGCGAGTTTTATCACGGGAATGTCACCTGTCTGAGATTCACAAACACGTGGGAAGTGGCGAAGCGTCAGGCAAAGAACCTGCATGGATGTTTCTCGGTGTGTGCGCGTCCATGTGTGCTCTGATGTGTGTGCGTGTTTGTGAGTGTTTATCCGTGTGTGCATAAGATTTGATGTGGGTGCGTGTGTGTGCATCTGGTTCTGCCGTGCTTTTACAAACCACACCAAAAACACAATTAGATCGTCTGTAAAATAGTTTCATCAACAAACTCCAGACTGCATGCCATTGCCACAACATGTGTGCAACATTTTTCAATCGGATTTTTCGAACAGAGCAGTTTGGTCACAGGAGCGGGTTGCGCTTGGTGAGTGAGGGGGGTGAGGGTCACGGTTGCATTGGATCATCCAAATCCAAGGTGTCCGATGAACACATTGAACAGGCACAGGTGGCGAGCCCCGAATCCCCCTTGACCAGGGTCAGGTGAACTAAGGTCCCGAGCTGATGCAGGGGGCGAGGGGCCTGGGTGTCTGTACCCCGTCCTCTGATCCAACTTTGGCACCGCAGGTGCAAACTCTTCAGCTTTGGCTGCCAAAGTTCCACAGATGAACTTTACCCCCGCCCCCTGCAGAATTTAAATCGTGGACGGGGTCATCGAGTTCCTTCCTCTGCCCTTCGCACTGCGCTCCCAGAGGAGCGTCGGACGTTTGAGTCACGTGGTCCGAGTTTTCACCGCGACTGACGTCGAGTGTCAATAAACTTGTGTTGAGCGCATTTTAATGGACTCATGATGGCTCTTTGCTGAAGATCTACTCGCAGTTCAAGTTTGATGACGTCTGAAGGCGTTGGGATCACTGAAGAAATGGACTAAAAGTGGCAGATGAATTCATTTCTTCTTCCTCCTCAGCAACAGCCTGATTGTTCTGCTCTCAGGCCTGCAGCACTGTGGTCCAGTTTTTGGTGTTTGCTTTCTGAATTCCCATTTGCCGCAACACCTGTGCAGCTGCCTGGGTGTTGGCCCAATTGGCAGCTTCGTTTCAGAATTTCGGTCCTTCTGAATTCCGTAAATTTCGGGGGCACAAAGCTCAAAGCGAAAGCGCACTTTTCCAAACTTGACGCTGACACATGTTGCAATTGCTCAAGCATGATGCCAAATTTGGCATTTAGTTTTTACTCAGAAGGTTGGCTCCATTTCAAAACAGCTGATTTACGCAAAAGGCGAGAATTTTATGGCGACGAAGTTCAACTCCACTTCACTTGACTCATTCACACCGTGTGCAGAAGCATTTGTACGCTATCGTAAATTGAACCCAAAGTTCATTCGACTGACGTCCACAGATAATCGATGGAGAATAAAACGATCATTTTATTTTTATCAAACAACACTTTCAAAAGTTTGAAACCACTGGTATGTGAGGGACTCCAGTTCTATTGCTCGTTTCTGTGGCGACTGCAGTTTAGTGTTGCGTCCTCTGTCCCCATTGGTCAAAAGAGAAGAAGGAAGAAATCATAATGCGATTATCAACGCACAGGACACGTGTATTGTCTCAAAAAGTTCCGGTGCAAACATCTATTTTTAGTCGCTTCTGAATTTGTGCTGAGACTGGTGTTGTGGACCGCAGTGTTTGCGCTTCATCCTGGAGACGCGAAACATCCGCGGTTGGTTCAGTTGCTGTTTTGCGGTGCATCTGCAACTGTCAGCACTTGAGTGTTGACCGGTTACCATGGGATCGCGGTGCCTTGATGGTGTCCTTGTCGTGTCCTTGTGTTTTTGCTCAATGTGTGCGTGCTCTCACGCGACCACACACGCACAGCTCTTTTTGCGCTGAAAAGATCTGCAGGTGCTTGCAGTTCGTCGGGCTTCTGTCACTTGAAAGTGAAGACAATTGAAACGTTGTCAAATGTGATGTGTCTGTTGAGAATGAATTTCTGGACCCACAAGACCCTGTGCTGCATGCAGGGGGATGTGTCAACAAAGCAACGCGCACCAGGGTGAAGATGTGTGGAGCGACAGAGACACAGAGAGGGACATGGAGAGAGAGCAGGGACAGAGAGAGAGACTGAGATGCAGAGAGAAAAGAGCGGAAGGGCTCTGATCAACGCACAGGGAGGCCTCCAGTTTTTCCAAGAACAACACCAATAGAAAAGAAACTTGCTTAAAGTGGTGTTGGAAGCTCTCAGAGGAGCCTGCTCCAATCGGTTCCAAAGGTCTGGACCATGCGGAGCCAACAGGCCCAATGAGCCCTTGGGGTCAGCGCCATGCACGGGCTGCAGTACGACCTCCCCAAGTGTGCACCTCAAGTTTTGTGTGAACACCGATGACATTTCTCAAATGTGAAGTTGGAAACCGCCAGGGAAGTCGATCTCTCATTGGCAATTAATTATTGAATGGCCTGGACAGAAAGGTGAACACAAGTAAATTGAACGGCCTCTGAACCCAGACTCTCACATCAAAGTCTCCACGGTGCCACATCGGTGCCAAGTGGAACTCTTCACAACCAGCGTTTCTCAGGCAAGAAAATATGAACGAAGAATTATTGGTGAACTTTATTGCAACGACGAGACAAGAAGAAAGAATGTTCAAAACAAATCATCGACAGAAGTTCGTTTGAAATGCGAACAATAAAATTCTTGATTGATGTGGAGTCAAAGTTCGTGTCTGGCCAGTCCTTCTGTGTGCCTCTTGGATGTAAAATATGGTCGGGCGACAATGTCTGCAGGGTGGAAACTCCAGTGCTCCGAACGCAAAGTTTGTGCGTGTGTACGTATGTATGTATGTATGTATGTGTGTGTGTGTGTGTGTGTGTGTGTGTGTGTCCGCGTGAGTGGGTGTCCCCGCGCGTGGGTGTCCTGATTTTTGGTGTCCTTTTGTCAGTTTCTGCGGGAACCCTCAGCGGACTGGAAGCCACATTGAGGATGTTCTCGCGTGTATTTGGGGCTTCACTAAACAAATTGTTCACACAAATTGATGAACTGCCCACAGAGGAAAGTTTCAACAACTGGGTATCGCGATCTGTTTGTGTCGGTGAACTGCGTGCGGACGAAGAAGGGAAGAACTTTGACGCTCTTATCAGCAGAATCGTGGTCAGTGATAAGAGATTGTCGTGCAGATCCGAGTCGTCTGTGCGTAGAGGGGCAGAGTCAGGGTCTGGCAAGGGGCGACCCAGTTGTGGGGGGGGGGGCACGGCGACCCAACTTTGATAAGCTCAGTCTTGCAGATCAGACCTTTGCGCCCACTTACGGGGAAAACATATCTTTGTCAGGGGCAACGGGCCCAGCCACAGAGGTTCCCATGTCACAGTCGTGAGGAGAGGCATTTGGTGGACACATGGAGGGAAGGGACGAGGTTGTGCGTTCGCGTTCCAAGGGCGGATGTGGGACAACTCTCGAGTTCCCCTCCACCCCCGCTGCCCACAACGCTTTGGAGAAATTTTGTGGGTGTTTTGTTCAACTCTGACATCACGCATGCACACACACACACACACACACACACACACTCATACACACCCAATCAAACACACAAACCTCTGTCTGTCTGTCTGTCTGTCTCTCACACAAACACACACACATGCACACAAACAGGGAAACAGAACACGCACACGCACAACACACACGTGCATGACACACACGTACACACACACACACACACACACACACACACACACTGCATCGGTCTCTGTGTCCCACAAACAACACAACTCGTGTTCGTTTTTTTATCTCTCGGGATCAAAACAGACAAACAATATGGACACTGAGCAACATTTGGACAGCTTGATGAGCGAAAAAAAGAGTTGTGGTTCTCGCCCAATCAACTCGCAACATCAAATTTCATGGGCCTCCAGCATGATTTGCCCACAAACGGAAACGGAAATGGTTGGCCCTCCGTTATGTTATTTTTGCCTTTGAATTCTGCTTGACGATTCAGGGGAAGGCACGGGCGCCCATTCGGAAGGCCTGACTTGTGAAAACGAGAAAACAATGTTCAGCAAAAAAGCAAGACAAGTGCTGCACCTGGACTGCAAAATGGGGAGGGAATACCTTTTTCGGGAGGGATTGAGTGGCAAGTGCCGAATCCAAGATTGTTCAAGAGGAGGGTGACCCAGGGGACAAGGGTGACCCAGGGGACAACTTCAGCTTCACAAAAACTGAAGAAAATTTGTAATGAGGAGTCCAAATGGGGCATGGGGTGTGAGTGAGTGGCACTTACCCCCAGCCTCTGATTTGACCATCAGACGAACTGCTCCTCGCGGTGCCCCTTCGTCTCGCTGGCGTGTCTCGCTCTCGGCACCTGGTGCCCATTGTCCGGAACCGTGTGCGCAGTTTTCGCCTTGATTTTGGACAAGATGTGTTTCTTGTAGAGACTGCTGTCTTCGCTCTCCTGCTTCTTGTGGCGGATCTGCAGCGGTTTCGGCTCCTGCGCCAGGGGGCCCTTCTGGAAAAGTTTCACTGCGAAGGCATCCGACCCGAAGTCGTAGGTTTGCTCCGCGACAGCGATCTGCCTCTGGTCCTCTCCCAGGCACACGGCCACGGGGTCGTGGACCGAGTCCTCCTCACTCAGCGCCCTGTACAGGGGGCGGTCACCTCCCAACATGGAGTACACGGGCACGGAGTTGGTCCCTTTGTCCACAACATACACATGGTCATTGTTGGTGATAGCCAGATTCAGCGGACACCCCAGTCCAGCCTCGGACTCGGATTTCCCAAACGTCATCACGTGCTTCCCGCACTTGTCGAAGCCGTAGACGCACCCCTTGACGCTGTCTGCGATGTAGACGAGGCCCAGGCGAGGGTTGCACGTGATGTAGGAAGGTTCCCCGAGCTGGAGCCCGGGCTGGAGCCGCAGTGCCCGGATGCACTGGGCCGTGTCCATGCTGTAGAGGCCGACGGAGTAGCCGCGTTTGGCGCAGGAATCGGCGACCACGAGGTTGTTGAAGGAGTCCGGGCTCAAACCCATGATGCGCTGGAACTCAGTCCCGCCCTTCTTGCCGCCCTTGGTGCAGTCGGGCCACGCGTACTCCTGCTCACCTGCGGGTTTCAAAGCAGTTCTCGTTTGTGCAGAGCTATACGAGCTCGTAGTATGTGGCCGGGTCTTGGCTCCACCGGACACAAAATTGAAGCCGCTGGTCCAAGTATTTCGAGGCCCAAAACTCTACCCAAAAGCAAATTTGGTCAAGGTTGGGACTGCGGCACGAATATTTGGGGAGCAAAAAAGAGAGGGAAGGAGTTCAGGGCATCCAGGCGTTGTTGGTCTCTTGCATTCGCTGGAATGGTCTCGGAGCAAAGGCGAATCCAATATTTGGCCCTTGGCTTTTCTCAACACGTGATTGTGGAATGGTGAGACATCGTTTCACACACGTAACAATTTTTTGACACGCACGACATGCACACATGTCCACACGTCCCAATGCAGAAAACAATTCCAAAGATAGAATCATAAAAGTGAGTTATGATGCAGTAAAGGTGATAATCGGCGTGATGTGCACAGAGATGTGCACTTAGGTAGGCGCGGGTCAGATCCGGCTCCGTCACCAGCGTCGTGCTGAGCACATGTGGTGATTCAACGTGAAAGTATTGCAAGACACACAGTGAACCTGGGCAGATTCAGTCCTGTCAAGAAGGGGACGACTCCCAACTTTTTTTCATTTTATTCAGCTCAATCTCAGAGATGGTTGATAGAAATTGGGTACGGTGCACGATCGAGTGTGTTTTTGGTTCCCAACGCTGATGAGGGACCCAACTGCAGAAGTTGAGTTGCAGCGCTATGAAAGGGAGGCTTCTAGCTATCAAGACTTTGTGGACCCATAAACCCCTTTGCAAAACATTTGCAGCAGTCTGGATTGTGGACAAAAAGTCGTTTCTCCTGGTTTGGTGGTGGTGGAGGCAACGATATATCACCCGGACCCACCCCTGCCCTGTCAGGCCACCCACCCGACACCCACACGCACCTCTCATGTTGAAAATGCGGACGACACTGCAGTCAGCGACGAGTAGGTGGTTCCCCCTGGTGGAGAGGCAGAGCGCGGAGGGCGCGACGAGCCCCGGGACGGCGCGGCGGTCCACCACGGCGCGGCTCCGCCCCGAGCCCCGGGAGAAGAGCTGCAGCCGCCCGTTCCGCTCCTCCGCGACGGCCAGCGTCCTGCGGGCCGCGCCCAGAGAGACGAGGGTCAGGGTCATGTGCGACAACGAAGGTCGGGGTCGCGTGCGCTACGCGCAGAGACATGGGCCATGCAGGACACGCCCAAATGCAGATCTAGGATTGGTGTCGGGGACACATTAATGGGGGACGCAATTTTACTTTGAAGAGGAAAGTTCACGGTCAAGACTTACACGTTTCCACCCATTTGTCCTGTTCGGCTTCTCGTGCTCTCACCTGTCATCCAGGAAGCAGAGGTCCTTGGGTCCCCGCAGCATTCCCGGCTGCTTCCCGACGCCGCTCACCTTCCACAGCAGCTGCGCGCTGTAGGGCCTCCCCTCCGGGGCGAGGCCGCCCGCCGCCGCCCGGGCCGCCGCCCCGCCCGCCCCGCGGAGGCTCGCGGGCTGCGCCGGGAGAACCGATCCCCGACGCGGCGGCTGCGTGTATGCCTGCGATGAAAGGGTTCTTCGTGTCACAGAGCAAAGGGGAAAGAAAGTGCTTGACATGCAAGAAAAACATTGATTTAGTCCAACTCTTGTGGACCCAAATGCACCTCAGCAATGTTGGAACGTTCACGTGTGGCTGAGGGCGAGATGGGTGTTGATGAAAAGTGCGTGTGCAGATCTATTCTTGTGTCTCGTGCAGACGTGTGATCTGCGCCTGTATCCACTGTGCAAAAACCGTTTGGCAATCTCTTACTCGTGTGCCTGTGCCAGAAGTGGGTTCCTGAATTGGCAATTTGCTTGCTGGGTACCTCTTTGCACGACACGATCTTGACCGTATCTCGAGCACATGTGTTCTGCAAAGCAAATCGGGTTCTCGGTGTGGAGGTTCTCAACGACGTTAGCCTCTGACCTCAGTTGTCCCGGATCCGCGCAAACCCAGACTCTGAGGTCTGTGCAGAACTTGTTGCCAGCTCGGCTCCCAGAGACCTCGGGGTTCTGGGGTCTCTGAGAGCCGTGACACCGGGCGCCGAGCCGCAGCACGCTCCTCGGCTCTGACCTTGACGGCGGGCGCGGCGGCCCCGTCGAACAGCTTGACGATGGTTCCGAGCTCAGCGGGCCCCGCCGAGTGGCTCCGCACGTGGATCCGCTTCAGCGACCCCGGCTCCATCCTCCCTGCAGTGGGGGTGTCCTCCGTGCAGATCCTCCCTCCAGAGGGCGCAGGTCCCGTTCCCGATCTGAAGAGGAAAGTTCAGCAGATAGACCAATTTGTGTGCAGGTGTGGTGCTGCAGTTGTGAGCAAGGAACCACGGGATATTTCAGGTTGTGTTTGGTATGTTTGGCTGCTTTCAACGCAGATTTATTCACACCAATGGAGGGGCCTGGTGCTGCCTTGAGTTTCGTACCTCCATGCACTGTTGCCCCAAATCAGAGTCCAGTGCGACAAGCTCTCGGCTTTGTCGTGTACAGTACCTGCCGTTGACGTTGCTGTAGAAAATCAGTCTTGAGCTCGCATTACTCGTGTGGCTGTTTTCTTCTCCACAAGCAAGTAAAATAAGTCCGCATGCGTCTGCCTGAGCTGGAAAAATTCTATAAAATTGTTCTGAGGTCTGTTTCAGGATTTGACCTCAAGGTGCGACTGGTCAACAAGGTGATCGGTTGTTTGCCAAACGGTGAAGATCCTCAAATTATTTATAGTCGTGTGCGGTGTGTGAAATGCTGATGTTGGCCAACGAGCCATAACTCTATGGAGACGGTGGCATCAGCGCAGATAACGTCACGTCGCTGATAACTGCGTTTCCTTCTGTGGAGATTCGCCGCGTGGGTCGCAACTCTGGAATGGAGCGTAGGAAACACCTCTGTTTGTTGCCACCTGTGTTTTGTTGTTGTTTTTCTCTCTGTCTCTCTTTGTCTCCCTCCCTTTCTTTGTTTTTGTTGTTCTCTTTTTTCCTGTTTTTGTCTCTCTTCATCTTTCGTTTTGTCTCTGTGTCTCTGTCTTTCTTTATCTTTCCCATTTGCTGTGTTTACCTCTCTCATTCTCTCGTTCCTTCTCTCTCTGTCACACACACATACACACACGCACTTTTCCTGAATGTGGGTATCGGTAGACAGTCTGTATGTGCTCTCGACCGAAATCTGTGCACTCCCATGCAACATTCATCCCTGTTTTCCACGCATCTTTCCCGGATTGCACCTTTCGAAGTTCTACGCTTTTCACGAGAACGAAGGAATCTCCTATACACCGCTGCACACGTTTTGCACTCGTACTGGAGTGAGTAGGACAGGATTTGAGCTGACGACGCCCTGACGAAGGAACTGATGCACATCATAACGCACGTGTTCGCTTCGCGGTACAGTGGATCTTCCCTTCAAAACTCCAGCGCACTCAGAACGACATGAGAACGAACAATGGTCTACAAAAGTGCGTTGCTTGTGTGAACTTCCTTTGACTCTTTGTGGCGTATTGACGTGTTCATGTTTCAACAAACGCACACCAAAACAAACACGTTCAACCCACACATGCTGGTCTTGACGACTGCACAATTGGTGCTCGTTTTTCTCGGACGGAAACTCGTTGTTATGCATGCAAAAGGGCACCGCCATTGAGCTCCAGAAAAGTTCAACGACAAGACTTGAAAAACTGCGCAGTTCTCTTTGCGACAATCAATGATTTCAACACGTTTCCCTCAGTTTCGTCTTCAAACGCATCGTTTTGAGTTCACAAAAGGCTTTTTTTACAATTTGTGTACGAGTGTGTTGCATTTTCTTTGCACATGGAGCAACACCTGCATTCGCACACGCGCACATGTTCCGGTAGCTCAGGTTGTCCAGACTGTGACACTGAAGCCACAGGTCGACACAGATCGCGATGTTGTGGAAAATTCGTGGACAGCCGTCGCAGATCTTGAGAGAATTGAGGCCACGACAACACCCGCAAGAAAACACGCTTAGAATTTCAACTTTTGCAGCAAAAGTTTGGGCTTTCCTGGTGACCCCCAGCCCGATGTCAGATTCACTCGAGTGTACAGTTCATCAATGCAGCAATGAAGCTGGTGCGACAGGTTCCGCTTGAGCACAGCACGACTCACGGGACCGTGACCTCGGTCAAGGTCACATCGCAGATACTCAGGCTGGGTGTCTCTGCGTTAAAATTTTCCTGTCTCACGAACAGCGCGCACGTCTCACCGGATCTCACGCAGGGACAGCTGTATTCACACGTGTTATCCATGAAGCTATAGCTGCTATACGCGTCGTAATAATCATCGCTTACAACATTGCACAGGGTCAGATAGGCGGAGTCTGCGCACACGGTGTCGGACGGGCCCAGGGTCGCGTACAGAACCCTGGACTCCTCGCATGATTCAGCGTCGGGGACATCGACCGTGACTGAAGCAGTTAAAGCGTTGTGGTTCAGAACAGAATAGTCCGATGTCTTCGAGGCTACACAGGCCAGATTGACGTCGAGTCTCTGGACCGGGTGCATGGGTCCGGGGCGGGGGATGCTGGAGCACGTGTTGGGGTCCTGGTCCGTGAGGCTGCTCCAGTAGCCTGTGGTGTCCGCCACGCTCAAACACGCGCCTGCAAACAAAGACTGGTGAAGCCTCTGAGAAAACGACAAGAGTCTTGGGTATTGATGGCAAGCGACTTCCCGACATGCTTCCAGACCAACGCTTCTGGTGCCACTGTGGAATTAAAGAGATACAGAGACACACGTGCAGAGAGACACAGACAAGAGACAGAGAGGCAGACAGCAACAGAGAGAGAGAGACAGAGAGAGAGGGAGGGAGAGAGATAGAGATAGAGTGAGGGAGGGAGAGAGATAGAGAGGGAATGGAAATGCAAAAGAAAGGACTGAGAATGAGACAGATTTCAACCGAGGGCAAGAGAGATCAGACAGACAGACTTGACCGCTTGAAAACCGCAAGAAAACTGAACAAGCAAATTTGTAGTTCGCGAAACAAAACAAAATTGCACTGACCAACACCGCCTGCAGCCTGAGTAGTTGTGTCCTGTTCTGTAGGTTCAGTCGTTGTGAGATCGGGGAAGCTGGGCACCGGGATGGGTTCAGGGTTTTGTCCAGGGGTGGGTTCAGAGGTGGGTCCAGAGGTGGATCCAGGGGTAGGTGCAGGGGTGGGTTCAGGGGTGGGTCCAGAGGTGGGTCCAGGGGTAGGCGCAGGGGTGGGTGCAGGGGTGGGTTCAGGGGTGGGTGTGGGTGTGGTGGTGGGTGTGGGTGTGGGTGTGGTGGTGGGTGTGGGCGTGGTGGTCGGTGTGGGTGTGGTGGTGGGTGTGGGTGTGGGTGTGGGTGTGGGTGTGGTGGTGGGTGTGGGTGTGGTGGTGGGTGTGGGTGTGGTGGTGGGTGTGGGCGTTGGGGTGGACGTGGTAGGGGCCGGGGTCGGTGGCGGGGAGGGTGTACACGACACCAAGCTGGGTTCCCTGCAGCCGAGGATGCTCTTGTCGAAGTAGAGTCCGGTGTTGCAGTTCTGAAGATGCGGTATGGGATCCAGGACCCCGGCGCCACAATGGTAGTACTTGCTGCAGTCGTACTCGTGCTCAATGAACTGCCCCACAGAGCCACATGTCGGTGTTCCGTCTCCGAACTGGAGGCCTGGAAGAAAGCCAGGATTGTCACTGTGTCACTGTGTGTGGTTTTTGGAGGTCCGTATCCCGAGTCAACCCTTCCCTGCCAACCCGTCGCCATCAATCTGCAGTTTCAACTGGGGAGGGTCAGGTTGGGGCGTGGGCCAAAGGGTCTGCCTTGTTTTGTTCACCTTGACACGAAACAGAGATTGACCACGGTTTTGGTGTCTGGGGAAAATATCGGGTGCGCCAGGGCTCCAGCTAGTGAACACAAGAAATTGTGCACAATACAAAATTGTTGTCCTGCAGTTTGTTGTCAAATTCACACAACCTCGGAACATTGGGGACACTAAATCTTTTCTTACCAAGTAGCAGTAGGAGTGTTGCACAAGACACGATACCCCACAGAACGCGCTTCATTCTTCTGCGGCAGTGCAAAGCGACCTGTCAACAACCTTCCAGTCTCGCAAACCGTCGACTTCTCTTTGCTCAAAATATTTCTGTAAAATGACTTTTCTTTCATTGTTGTTGTGATCAATGCAGTGTTCAATGCTTCCCGCAGTTTGCACCGCTTGTGACATTAAATCTGCTCTGCGCATTGACGTGAGAGTTGGACTCAGGGGAGGATACAGCCTCCTCCTCCATTGTGGCGCCGGGGTTCTGAACTCCAGGCCCGCCTGCTGCTGTGGCTGTTGTTGTTGTTGTTGTTGTTGTTGTTGCTGCTGCTGCCACTGCTGCTGCTGCTGGTACAACTGCTGTTGCTGCTGCTGTTGCTGCTCCTGCTCCTGCTCCTCCTGCTCCTTCTGCTCCTCTTCCTTTTCCCTGTACGTGGGCACAGGAAAGGATCTGATTCAAGTTTCGGTAGAATCAGATCAACTCAGATGTGCACCCCTGTCCCTGGGAGTAAACCCCCCGTCCACGGACCCCTGGAACCGCTCCTCGCTGATTGGGCAGGAAAATTAAGATTTCTATCCGTTCTCCAACGGGCTTTCAGCTTTTGTCTCCCTGGCCCATTTTCACGTGTCAATTTCCTCCGTACTCGGTGTGTTGGGTTCTTCCGAGTACGTACGAGAGTGTCAAAGCTGTGTCAAACAGAGGACCATGAGGGAGTTCAGGATCTAGTTTCTGTGGACCCCCCCCCTCCCTTGCGTGACGGCTTCCGCGATGAAATAGATTGCATGTAAAACGGTTTCTGGAGGTGCAAGATCTGCGCACCATTGAGGTACAAGTGCTATGTTCATGTCGTTCAGTGTTCACGTGTGCACAGTGACGTGCTAAATCTCCACCACCAATTCTTCAAGCGGGCCCAGGATTGAGATCAGCGGAAGGGCTGAACCTTCGGAGCTAAACTTCAAACCAACCTTGAAGGTTGAAAGGTAAAAGAGGGACAAACTGCACAATTTAGAGGGGGACTAATTTTGTCTGAAGAACTTTGGTAGCTTCGAGACCCCAAGCCCCCTGTATCCGCTGTCGGCTTCGTGGCACAACACAACGGAAGCAGCCATGATGAACGTGCTTTCACGCGTGTCATCACGATGACAGAACTTTGTGAGTCGATCCCAGGGGCGAACGGAGGCTTCCGTCTGAAAACCGTCCGACTCGGATGATGTCATTTCAAATGGAAAAGAAAACTCGGGTTGAGATCAATTGTTCCGAGGCGTGGAGAGAGGCGGAATTGTGGATTTGTGGGGAGTCCGCCCCCCCCCCCCCCAAAAGCAATTCCACCACACAGGCGCAACTTGTTTTGTGTTTGTTGTGACTTGCATCAAAGCTTATCTCGTCCCCGAAGTGGCCCCTCCCAAGACCAGATCCTGAATCTGCCACCAGTTCAATGCAGCTTTTCAGGATAAGGTGCAGACACAGAGACGAATGGAGGATAAGCGCACATCCGAATCTCCTTCGTGCCTTTGTGTTTGAACCACAAATATCCGGCAGGCTTTGTGATTCTGGATGTACGGTAACACATTCGCACTTGTCCTTGTGCTCACATTATCGCCTGAAACCCATGTGAGGTTTGTTTGAACTGAACCTACGTTTGAGTGTCGGTGCCGACTGTGTTGTGTGTCTGGGTGGAGCCCAAGTCGAACCTGCACCGTGCTTGTGTTGCAATGCACACAAACAACGTCATTGTTGATGGCGTAAAAGTGACCTGGGATCCGCTGGAACCTTAGAACGTTTTGTCAGGATGCTGCAGTTCCAATTCAGGTGCTCTCCGATTGCGACCATCTTGGTTCATCCTCACTTGTTCGGCAGACGGCAATTCCTTCAGCAGTTTCAGCAAAACGTCAGGTGAGAATGGATGAGGATGGATCCAGAGGGGGAGCACCCTTCGACCCCTGGATCCGCCGGCGAACTCATTCGTCAGATTTCTCGGGACAAAAGGAGGCCCCAAAGATCACAACACCATCGATATGAAGTCAATTTATCTTCGTGTTTTCAAATTCTGCACCAAAAGAACAAGATTTGTTCCACGCGGAGCTTCGAGTGGGTACCAAGACAGTTCAGTTGGTTTTCACTTACGCAGAGCCGCGTGTCAAGATCTATGTTGATCAGTGTGATTCAGGTTTGGCGCATTTTTGCGAACAATACAATTTGATAAATCATGACATGAATCCGGACACAAAATAATCATCATTAGTCTGGAATGGGTGTTTTGCTTGCAATTTCTGGACGGAAACAAATTTGTCTGTGGGCGGCAATGCGCTCTTGTCACGGGACACAAAAACAGATGAGCTGCCCTCACCATTTCACAGGGTTGGCTGCAAGGACTGCGTGATAGTCGCTCACGGGACAGGATCTTCAGGGCAACATGCTGAACCCCGAATTCTTGTTGGTTGCTGTCCAAAATTTTTCAAAGGATATGCGCGCGCAATCCTGATTACAGGTGCGATCGAGCCATCACCCTGCGCAGGAGCTGTGAGGGAGGCTCAAGCCGCACCTCAGACCACAGTCCGGCCGTGATGGACCTTGGCCGCTGGCGGTGTCCTCTTCGTTTCTCAGTGGCTTTGGATCCAGTCTTACCCGTGCAGATTTGCCTCTGGGTTATTCAGGTGGCGTTTCAATCGGCAAACATGAAGAAACCAGGACTACTTGAAGCTTCGTTGTGGCTGTGCAGGGACTTGCCGTGTGGCTCCACTCGGTCCATGTTCACTGAAGTGGCGCCCTCTGAGCCCATCCAGACAGGACATCAGAACCACGTGCGTGTGTGCGCACGTGTTGCACAGTGCGACTTTGCAGGCGGAAGGGACGGACGAAGCTGTTCACTTTGCACCGCGGAGTCACCACACACACTGCGGGACAAACACTTCGGGATCTACGGAGACAGGGTGGAGCGTCCGAGATGGCGGGACTCTGGTACCTGCTACTGGGTCTTCTCGTTTCAGCCTCTTCAGGGCAGGATCCAGGCAGTGGAAAACCTGTGTTGAAAATAGGTAGGGTCAGACAAGTTATTTTCAGTTTGGTGTCACATTCTGCCAGAAAACCAATTTTGTCACAAAGACGCCACAACAGGTTTGCAGAGAAGCACGATCAGAAAGTGATCTGAGGGTGGTTGGAAAGTTGCCGTTGTTCTGTTCTGGTTGTCAGACAACTTCTGCTTCCTCATGCAGGACCACTTCGCTTGCAAGTGCGCTCCTGGTTGAGCCACGAAACCATTCAGGAGAAGGAAACGGGGGGGGGCACAAATGTGCGAGTGTTTTTTTGGCGGGACTTCGGATTGGCTTGACGTTCAGATGGGATATGAGTAAACAAAGGCAGATCTTTGAGTAGCAGCAGGTGGCACAAACGAAACTGAGCTTTACGTTGTTTCGTTTCTGCCATTTGTCATTTGTTGCAACATCAAAAAACCGTCGATGCATTTCTCAGAGATTGTGTCGAATGTCGATTGTGTTTGAGGAATTCACACAATGCATGCTTTGTAAGAAATAATGAGCTTCATTTGTCTGTTAAAGTGAATAGAAGTGTAAACTGACTCCTACAAAAGAGGGGAAATTGCAGAAGCCTGAGAAACAGACTCATTTGGAAGAGTCGAAGATCTGCATGGGAGGATCAGAAAACGAGTTGTACATTGTGAGGCTCCTCAGCATTCGAGCGTTGGAGTGTTTTTCTCTTGAAGATGAAATGTTTTCTGGTGCGGACCCAGAACTTGGTTGAGAGACGGGGTCTGGAGTCAAATTGCGACTTGCTTGACGGCACAACGTCAAGGGGGAGGCATGCAGGGGAGGGCCCAGGAAACTTATCCCCCCACCCTTACTGCATCCGTGGTGGGTTCAGAGACACCAGAGGGTCGCCGCTGCTGCTGCACATCCCTGTCTTGGTATCGCAGCTGTAAGTTGCTTGAATAGTCCCTTCATGACAGGTGCGTCTGCCGCAACAGAAAATGCAAAACATCGGCCGAGAGACAGCAGTCAGAAACGTTCCCCATATCACGTGAAAACAGGATGTATCAGCGAATCCAACATTCATGAGGAAACAAGACAAACCACTCTTCTCGTTAGCCAGTTCAAGCAAACTGCCTTTTTATGGTTCGTAGATTGCGAGATTATTGTTGCCCCTGAATTTCTGTTTTGTTTGTGTGCACTGCATAATGAGTTTACGACCTGCCATGTATATAAATTCTGTGGGTTGTGGGACCCTCAGCTGACGAAGACCAACCGCCTGCGAACAATTGCCTCATCTTGTCCTGCTGATGGGGACATTGATTTGTGTGCTGATCAGTTGCAATTTCTTTTAAAATTTCCTCTTGGGCTGATATTGGTAATTAATTGTGCGTGTGCAGGACTGCTCATTTGCTCCAGTTAACAGCTGAAGCTGAGGAGGGACTCCCCAGTGTCTTTGATGTGGAGCGTTCCCAGGTGTGCCTGATCCGCCGCAACTTGGTTGAGCGGAAAATGGAAAATGGAAGCAGCACCTGGGTTGTGCAGTTCTGAAAACTGTTGCAAGGAGTGGGACACCTTCCCTTTGCAGCGCTTGTGTGAACAGTTCGTTCATACATGCTTCAGGAGACGTTCCTCTTTCAGGTGAAGAGGGTCTGGGCTTGACCCAAAAGAAAAACTGTTTTGTCCCCTTTGCGTTTGCGGTGCAGGAGAAACAATTTTTGATTTTCACACACAAAAAATTTTCAAGGTTGCAATATCATAGCAAGAACTTTCCCAGACATCTGTCTCGTGGGGTCGGAACCCAGGTGGCAACAACTGTGACATCTTGCACAAACAACAGGCGTCGAATGACGACCGCGAACCTGACTTTCCCTTTTATATTTTGCAGGTGCAATTTTCCCACACCCTTTCTCTGCCGAGGAGGGCGCATTGCGATTGGCCATTGACGAGATCAACAACAACACGCGGCTGCTGCCGGACCACGTGCTGGGTTACGAGGACGTGTCGCAGGGCCCGGGTGGGCGGGCGCCGCTCCCGGGGCAGAGAGCGACCCTCGGCGGGGAGCTGCCCCTGCTCCCCGACCATGAGCTCGAGTACGTCGGGAACCACACTGGAACGCTGGCCGAGTTTACCTCCATCCAGGCAGGTGAGGACTGGGACCCTCCTGTTTTGCTTTTTAGGTGATTTGAGGAGCTTGGTCCGATTTGTGAGCTTTTGGAAAAAGCGAGCGAAATCGGAGTGAGCAAAATCAAATCACCTATAGGCAGCCTCTTCCAAAA
>JAAUXT010049707.1_pt1 | contig 18228 bp, 13 predicted proteins | sample 7278171 | NCBI WGS metagenome assembly JAAUXT01 (sample SAMN14350112, study PRJNA611818) | marine sediment metagenome | isolation source: surface marine sediment (1.8m) | place: French Polynesia: Moorea | collected 2018-08
AATGGTACAAATATATTACATTTTAGCCATAATCAGGGAAAAGTCACTGAAACAAGACTTGATTTCAAACCAGAATATATGATAGAAAGCCCCACAAAAAGTGCTTTTTTTTCCTTCAAAAAGCGCTTTTTTTTTCTTCAAAAAGTGCTTTTTTTGCTTATTTTTTTTTGGAAAATTGCTGTGCGAGGACTGAAAATGCCCTCGGTTTGTGATCAAGTTGGCACGGCCTTTTCAAAGTATTGCGAATTGATCTGCCAGTTCTGGGAACAAACCCAATGCAGTGTTTTGTCCACGTGTCTTGATATTTCGTGGAGTATGCCTGTAGCTGATGTGATTCCCCTCTATTCACCCATTCACATCCACGTTCCCCTTCTCCAGATTATCGTTCATCGACCTGGCCGGAAGCGAACGCGCCTCGGACATCACCGAGTTCAACAAACAGACGCGCATCGAGGGCGCCGAGATCAACCAGAGCCTCCTCGCTGTGAGTCACGTGACGCTGGTGTCAGTGTTCTGAAGCAGATGCAACACCGCGCCGTTTGTGTGTGTGGTTGCGTCAAACGGTTCCGTTGAATTGTGTGCAGGACTTCAGGACTCTGTGCTCGTTCTGGTTGCACTTGGCAAGACTGTTCCCATTGTATTGCCTTTCCCGTCTGCCTTTTCCCGATGTCTCTCACACCGCATCAGTGTGCGTGTTCGTTTCGGCAGCTTCCAAGACACAGACGTGTGCACAGAAAGCCATGGATACACGTGTCCTGACAGACGCGCTGTGAGCCTGGAAAACTCACAGCTGAAGGAGAGCACAGCACCTCAACATATCCGTGTCCGCACCACGTGACGCACCGCTCATTTTTGTGATTTCTGACTGCAGCTGAAGGAGTGCATCCGGAGCCTGGACCAGCAGGAGCAGCACACGCCGTACCGCCAGTCCAAGCTGACGCACATCCTGCGCGACTCGTTCCTCGGAGACGCGCGCACCTGCATGATCGCCAACGTGTCGCCCGCGCAGTCCGCCGCCGAGAACACGCTCAACACGCTCAGATACGCAGACAGGTACGGTCCGCGCGCACCACACTTTGAGATAGTACGCTGACAGGGAGGGGGGTGCGTACATGCCACGCGTTCAGATACGTTGACAGCTACGGTCGGCCTGCGTCACGCACTCTCACACAGTGCTCACCAATCCAAGTTCAACTGTTTGTGTGTGACTTTCGGAGGCAGGGTCTGTGGTATCTGGCCTTGCATTGAACAGAGGGTACGAAGGTGGAACCACTGCTGTTGTCCTTCATGTTTAACGATCTCCTGCGCGCACTGCTGGACTTTGACTATTTTTGCCGAGGTCAGACACAACCTGTCCTTGTTCAATGAGGTCAGACAGCACTGTGAGTGAGGACGTTCGCACCAAACATCCTTTTCAATGTCGGCAGTCATGAAGCGAGTACAGGAGCTGTCATGGCAATTGGAGCAGAGGATTGTGATCCATTTCTGCGTCAAAATCGGCTGGACTTTTGATGAGATTCTTCACGGTCTTCAAACTTGCTTTGCAAACCAGAGGATCCTGAGTACCAGGTCCATTCACAGATGGATTTCCCAGTTCAGAACCGGAAGGACTGTGTTGGTGGACAGGCCCAGAGCTCCGAGGGGCAAATCTGGCAGGAATCAGCGAAATGTGCATCGGGTGGAGAACATTGTTGCATCCGACAGGGGTGTCACAATCAAAGACATCTCACAAAGGACTGGAATTTCGATAACTTCAGTGCAGAGAATCCTCAAAAAGGACCTGAAATTGAAGAAGAAATGTGCAAGTTTTGTCCCTGCTGTCCTCACAGACGCCCACAAGACAAGGAGGAGGGATGTCTGCAACTTTTTCACAAGGCTCAAAGGACAGTGCCCACGTGTTTTCACAAGCCTAGTCACAATGGATGAGAGTTGGATATACACCTGGGATCCAAGGATGAGGATCCACAACAAGGAGTGGCTGCATCAGGGAGAGGACAAACCCCTTGTGCCTAGGAAAACTTTGGCAACTGCCAAAGTCATGATTGTGTCTTTTTTTGATGCCAAAGGCATGGTCTATTATGAATTTGTTCAGCGTCCTCAAACTGTCAATCAACAAGTTTTTAGGGGCATTTTCAGACGTTTTGATGCTGGAGGAGGCCACATTCAACTGTTCATGGGAGGCGTTTCCTACACATGGATAATGCTCCTGCCCACAATGCCACCCTAACTTTGGCTCTGGTTGAGCAACTGGGGTGGACACGCCTTCCTCAGCCTGCATATTTGCCTGATTTGGCACCTTCAGACTTCTGGTTGTTCAGCAGACTGAAGCACAATTTGCACGGGATCCGGTTTGCCAGCCTTGAGGAGCTGAAGGATGCAGTTGCAGATGAACTTGGACAAATTACAGCCATGGAATTCCAGCACAGCATCCTCAACTCCTGGCCCAGGTGGTGGAGGGCTTGCCTGCAGGAGCAGGGCAACTTTTTTGAAGGACTGCATTGACTCTTGTTTTGACAGTGTGCGCGGTCAGGGAGGTCGTGTTTGCTTCTTTGTTTGACAACAAAGTTAATGGCTTTTGTTCTGAAACAGTGCAAAAAAAGTATCAGGTTAAATGCCTTGCTCGTCCTCATTGCGCCTCAAACATGACAGACACCAGAAGTGGTTCCACCCTTGTACTTCCTGTCAGAATTCCTTTACAACTGTTCATATCCTCCATATCAAGGGTCAAAGAACTGAGACGAAGCCAGGAGAACGGCCGGTCTGCAGCGGCAGCGGCGGCGCCGCACGACGACGACGACGCGGCTGCGGACCTGTTCGCTTCAGCAGAAGCGGCGGGGGCGGCGGGTCCGTCCCTTTTCCACCCGTCCACCATCCAGGGCTCGTCGACGCCCAAGAAGCGCAACCTCGCCCCGCAACAGCAGCAGCAGCAGCAGCAGAACAAGCCTTTCGACATGAACACAGCGCTACACGACGCGTACGAGTCTCCTATCAGGTATTGATGCAACACGCCTGTTTGTCGTTGAATGCGCGCGAGTTGAGTTGCATTGGTGAAGGCGCTCCACACCCAATTGTTCACGCCGTTGGCTTCTTTTACGAGAAAAGTTTCGACGACTTGCCGTATCCAGGACTGAGAGTTTTGATGCTGTCCGCATGTCACTGTCTCATGTGAACACGCTAAAATTCCAGGGGCCACAAATTTCGCAAATCGTCCAACAAGCGGCGGAGCGAGGCGAGTCTGCGCGGGGTGAAGCTGAGTCCGCACAGGAACGGGAGTCCGGACGCGCCGTCCAGGGACAGCAGGGCAGCCCAAACCAACGCCAACCCCGGTACGCACAGCTGTTGTGGAGTTGGTTGTGAACAGATTGTCAGCAAACACTGCCTTTCTCACAGCGAGGAAGACGATGTGCGTCGGCCTCTTTCACACAGCATGTGCGGTACGAATCATGCACGTGTAGATGGGACCAGGTCGCAAAATGACGCGCCACCCACGGACTTCCACTTGAGGCGTTCACAAAAAAACAGACTGACCTGTTGGAAGCTTTTCACTGAAGTAGACCTCGTGTTTTCAGAGCCGAGAGGAGACGGGTCGAGCCCGGAGCGACTGAGACGCGCCGCGTCGCAGGGTTCGCTCGGTCGCTCCGCCGGGGCCGCGGTCTACAGTCGCGACAACAGCAACGAACGGCCCAGCACGGCGCATTCGTCTCCGCAGAGAAAGCACTCTGCAGGTGAGATATCCGGACCCTCATTCATACCCTCCTCCGCTCACGTGTCTTGAACTTCCTGTGCAATCAGCCTGTGATAGGGACTGTGTGCCTCGCAGTGCCATTCAACAGAGCTATCAACTTGACGTGTGCGCCCCTTTCCCTCAAAACACCCAGTGCGTATTTGAAGCGCTGGTCGAGTGAAGGAGAGTTTTTTGGCCTGTGCCCATCCCATCAGCGCTTTGACCCAGTGAAGTTGAGTCCCAAACACATCAGTTCGTGTCATGTCAGGTCGCTGGTCGTTCGGTCCTCACATCGACGATCACTTCGACGTCGCTGCTGCTGCGTCCACCCCGCAGCGTCCGAAAACCGCCGACGCGACAGGGACGCCGCGACAACACGGAGTGCGCAAAGAGGACATTCTGCACGAGCACAGGCAGATTCTGTCGCATCTCGACAACATCATGCTGCGCGCTCGAGCCGCCGTGGCGAAGTCCACGGAGATGGAGCGGGAGATGAGGGACCTCGACCTCCAGCACAGCAGCCCCAGCTCCAGCCATTGGGACCAGTCGGGCGAACTCAGATCTGCATCGAGATTCGTCCACAGCGATGAAGCAAAAGCGGAAAGGAGAACAGCAGCAGCTGCTCAGGTTCCAGGGCCGTTTACACCCAGTCACCATCCGTCCTCAGCAAGTGACCTTTCCGCACGGGAGTGTCAGCAGCACCGCTCGCCCATGACAGAGCAGCTACGACTGGCGCAGGCGCAGCTTCGAACGCGACAGGAGATTCTTAGGCTCCAGGAGCAGCAGATTCAGATTCGTAGTGCGCACTATGGACCCGTAGGAGCGTCCGCGTCGCAATCGGACATTACGACTCCACCCTCTAGTGAGCAAAACAGGAACTTATACCAGGATCAGAACTTTGACTCCAGCAGTGCAAGAGACCCAAACGCGTACGGTGGACACAGTTCAAACGTGCACGTCGCCGACAGACTGACCAAGCCAAGCAGTGACGACAGAAAACCAAAGCTGTCCACTGACCTCAGCCAAGCGATGCACAGAAACTACGACGCTGTTCGTCCGCAAGAAAATGACGACACTGCTGGCAAAACCGATGGAAGTGGACTCGAAAGACCTTTACCTTCCGCGGAGGAATTTCTGAAGTCTCTGGCTGAGATGCGACTGAATAAGCAGGCTGAGAAGTCAGCGCGAACCACAGGCAGCAGCAGCAACAGCAAAAGTAGGCTCGACCCCGAGCAGCTCGCACAGCTCGGAGAACACTTCAAGCGCCTCGGGATCGACACGAGACCCTTCCAGGATCTGCTGGGTTCTCCGTCCAACACGCGCGGTGTGATGGGCACCGCTCCTGTTACTGCTACAAACTCAGCTGAGTTTGAACCCGCGTATCCTTCCGCGGGCGTCAAGCGTCAGCTTTCGTTTCCCGAGCAACTGCTCGGTGGCGCCCCAAGACAGCAGCGCGCGAAGGCGGACGGAGAGGAAACAACGTCAGCCTCCTCCATAGCAACAACCACCACCGTCGCCAGGCAACCAACGATCGGGGACACAGGCGCGTCTCCAAGTGCAACGTCAACACAGACTGTTCAGCATTCAGTCAAAGCGATCGAACCAGATATTGCCACAACACCAACAGCTGTTGCCAGTGTGAAATCCCAACCCCCGAGTCAAGCTCTTTCTAGTGACGAGACAACAGCATTACGTATCAGCAGCTCACCCGATGCTTCACCAGCCACACAAACTACGACGTTTGAACCCATAGAGTCGCACCCCATCACCAGTCATGTGGACGCAGGATCCACACTCCCGGCGCCCAACGCAGTGAAGGCGACCACGCCCCAGACTGAGGAAGACGCAGAGACAGCAGAGAAGACCGCGCTGCGGAGACAGGTCAGCGGGGGAGGGGCGGACCCTCCGCCCACCCCGCCTCAGCCCGGCGGCGCGCTCGCCCTGGGACTCCCAACGGACCCGCAGCATGGAGCAGTCAGAGACAGGTACCCTGAGAATTTGTGATCTACGTTTCCTGAAATTGTGGACATTTTTACACGGGCGCGCTTCCGAGTGAGCCTGTGTTATGCACTGGCAGTTTGCTCATAGCTCGACGCAGACGTTCTTGGTGGGGCGGGTTGACACCAACGCAGAGTTGAGAAGGTTCTTCCCCTCAGAAAGGTCTCAGAGGGGCAGGGCCTTCCCCAAAAGTTGGGTGGATCTAACCCCTCCCGCTGATGATCGCTACAGGCTGGACAAAGCAGCACGAGTTCAATGCGCCTCTCTTCTACAGTTGACACTCTGTGTTACAGGCAGCAGCAGCAGCTGATCACTGCGCACGAAGACCAACTCGCCGAGATCACGAATCTCTGCAAACACGAGATGCAGCTCCTCAAGGGCGTCAAGATGGGTGATCAGGTACCGTTTAGAATCCTCTTGTTCGCATTTGCGTCCGTGAGCGTGTCCGTTGCAACAAGCGGAATCTGATGCGTTGCTCACAGTTTTGTACAAACAGCATTTGCTCAACATACTCTGAACCGCTTGCCTGTTTCTCCTTTCAGAGTTTTGAGGAGTACACGCGCACGCTGCGAGACGTCCTCACCAGCAAAGCGCAGTGCGTAGAGGCGCTCAACTCACAGCTCGAGCTGCTGGAGAAACTGCCTCCCTCCCCGGCTACCTGAGGTCAACATCCACAGGCCTCGTCCGAGCTCTGCATGGGTGGCACGTATCAGATTATGACGTGAAGAGAATGTGGGACGGTAGTTTGTGTTTTCTGCTGCGACGAATTCTGAGGTCATTGCGTTGCGACGATCAAGTTGATGCGACAATGCGAGATGGCTGGAGTATTGTGTTCTGTACAGTCTAAAGACGGATACGACTCTTGGACAGCGACGTGCGCGACAGTTTTCTGTTGAACCTGGTGTTGTGTTTCTGTTGCTATGGTTTCAGTCTGTTCTCACGGTGAATCTTTTTGACTGCACTTGTTGGAAGCAATTGGCCACTGTTCCTGAGAAAGGACCTTCTTGGTTGGATTTCTTGCAACAATGCCCGGGAGAATTATGCCTGTGTGTCTAGTCCTTGTCAATGGGGTAATTTTCTACGCCTGAAGTTTATTGAGGATGAGTTCTGACAAAAAATATTTGTTGGTTTCATCCAAGCGTGAATCGTGAGATAAAAACCTTTTTGCGAAGGCAATGCGTCACCGAGGCGTGATTCACACTGGATGCGTGATTGGGCGACGCGTCCAATGACTTCGTCCAGTGTGAGCGAAGCCTGCGACCCAATGACAATGAATCATGCAAGAATTGACTCCTGCCACCATTGGGCCACTGAAAAGAATTGTGGTGTGCAGACTGAATTTGCTGCTGTCAGGTGGGTGGGATGGGGAGTTTGTGCGTGTGTTGAAGGAAAGTTTACTTGGTGCATGCTGTGTCCGGTTTTGTTGGATGTTGGTATTTCATGAATTCTATTGTGTTTGTTGTGCAGGTGACAGAAATTCGTGTGAACCTGAGTTGAAGTTGTGTGAATTTTGCTGCATGTTGTTCTTGGTGTGTATATTTTATTCGAAAATAATTTATTTGTGTTGAGCGCTTCAGGATTTATTTTGATGTTGTACGAACGAACACGAAAAAGAAAACGATTCCAAGGCCCTTTGTTTGGGACTTGGGGAAGGTACTTTATGACCAGAATGAATGGAATCCAATGCTTTTGCATGTTTTCGGACAACAGAGTGTGTCTTTTGTCTGCTTTTCAAGGGAAGAAAAGGTGGGTATTGAAAAGGTGGGTATTTCTGTGTGAACATAAGGTGGAGAAATTGATTGAAGTATGATCAAATTTTTTTCGAGACAGGGTGCTCCAAATCCGAAGAAATGAGTTTACAAGAATTACATTTTGACGTCCAGTTGTCACTCACAATCTTGTGAAATAAACAGCGACAGTTTGTGTCTGTCGAAGTGTGCACTACATTCCGCTGTTCTTTGAGAACATTCGTCTGGGCTGAAAGCGCGCCAATTGTTTTCGCAAACAATGCGCGACGTAACGTCGTCAGGACGCACCAACTTTTGCGCGAAGTCGCACGTGTTTCGTGCACATTTCCATGAAATGCACAAAACAAAACCATCAGAAGGAAGAACGTTGCGAAAGACCTTCTTAGAAATCTACTCCCCAGCTCCACAACACTTCTCCAACTGCGCTTGACAAGAAAGTACCAGCATGAAGCCAGGAAGCTGGACTTCTGCGCGATTTCGCAGCAACCTCCGAACCAAAATTCACGTAAAAATTTTGACTTCCGGAAAGGAAAAGTCCGTCGCAACTCGCATCGTGGCAAAATGGCTTCTCAAGGTTTGACAAAATTTGTCTTCTCGTCCAATCCATTTCTGTGTCTCTGCCTGTTGCACTTGTTCTGATCCCTTGCTTTCTTCAGAAGTTCAGAGAACTAAGGAACCAGTGCACAGAGGTCAACGCCATGGATCCCAAGGACCGCCAGGCGTGCTTTGAGATGCTGGCCATGGCCCTGCATCTGTGTGAAACGTACGACGTGCGCGACTCTCGCACCTTGGACTGCATCGTCCGCGGCATCTTCCTCATGTCCAACAACGACCACTCGGTGTGGTTCCACTTCCTGAATCCGTTCGGAAACGTGCACAGCGTGGTGACGACCGACAGTCTCTACCCGTTCGAACCGGCCTGGAAGAGCTACCAACAGCTGAGGGAGAAAACCTGGATCACGCACAGACACCTCAAGGCCTTGACCTACTATCTGAATGCAGCCAACAAGTACCTCTTTCTCGTAAGTCGCTTATTGTCTGTTCACCTTCAGAAAATTGGAAAGTTGCAAGGACCCCTGAGGTCATCGCTGGATCCTCTGGTGGCCCTTACCCTCACCTGAAATCTGGACACGCGACACACTGCGCTGTCTTTGTGAACAATGCGTGCTGCAACCAGCTGAGAAACTTTTCTATGGTTCACTATTTGCCACACAGGTCCGTGACATCGCCCAAGAACATCCAGCTCGCAATCCGGAACACGCATGTCCGCCGCGTGTTGTGCTGGTGCAGGAGCACGTGGCTGACATCAGCGCCATCAGTTGCGTCGACGGCTTCTACCTCAGTCACGACTTCCTCAACAGCCCAGCGAACTGCGGACAGGCGACCAGGCCGCGCGCACCCACTCACGTCTGGTTGCCCCAGCAACAACAGCAAAGCGAGGTGTTCACCAATGACAACGATGACACGAGCTTCGAGAGTGCGGAAAGCCCCAGGGACAGAACCACCTCCCCACTGCACATGTCCAGCAGCAACAGCAGCGGCAGTGACGACTCTGAAGTTTGCGGACTCACGCAGAACCTGGACGTCAGCCTCACCGTTGGGGACAGCGGACGGACGAGACCCGTCGGGATCACCGAACACGACTCCGCGCCCCCCAACTCCAGACTCGTGCTGGAGCAACCGGAAGTGAGGGACCGTCGTCTCAGGGTCATCCAGACTCCCTCAGGGGACGAGCCAGACTCCACGACAAACGCGCACGGATTCACACCAACCAAGGAATCTGCAGAACATGAGGACCAGGCCCACCACACGAGAGACATGTCCACAGAGACCGATGGACCGAACGTTGCTCGCGTCTCCCACGGCTTCAGGTCCTTCGAGACCAACTGGAACGACACTTCTCCCGGTTTCATTCCCGGCCTGTTTCGCTTCTACTCGGACGGCGCCAACTACATCGTCAGCGAACCTGGATCCTACATCAAACGCTCGCTGTGCACACAGACAGACACGTACACGCCGGTGACGCTCGTGAACTTCCCGCTGGAGGGATCTGTCATGGGAACCATGACGCCACTGACGTTGGCGTGTTTGCAAGGGTCGCACGACGCTGTGTTGCTGTTGCTACGACACGGCGCGTCACCCTCGCGACGATTCTCCCACACGCGCAGCGTTTTCGCGCATGACGTCCTCAACCCTCTGGACGCGTGCGTCTACCAACTCAACATGTGCGCCAACGACATTCTGACGGCGTTCAAAAACGAGAAGAACCACGTGATGTCTCAGCAGCCCAACAGCAGCTTCCAGATCCGCGTGACCAACTACACGGCGTCGTCGATCTACCGAGCTGGGTCTCAGACGGGCTACCACCACGCCATCATGTTCCAGCGCGGCAGCGAGTGGCTCCAGTGCCTCCTGCTTCTATGCAGCGTCATGAAGACATGGTCTGTCGCCCTCACGAACAAGCAGGTACAACTTCAGTTGTTTCCGTCTTTCATGGGCTGAAATCACCTGTTGCCTTTTTCGTTCCAACAGATAGAAGAAACAGTTCTTCTGAGGCAGCGTGAATAAGTCTTTCGGCCAGAGCGCACTCGTGACTTCCGTGCTTCGGGCGCGTTAGTCGCACCAAAGTCAACATCTCAGCAAACTGCAGCACGAGTGTGCCGAATTTGAAAACAGCTCTTCATGTGCATGGGGTTCAGGTCAATGACCTTCAACCAGTGTCTTATTCACGTTCAGGCCACGGAGGAGGAGCAGGACGTGGAGCAGACTCCCCCCGCGGGGCCGCTGCGGCTGGCGGCGGGCTTCGCGGAGTACGTGCCGGCGGCGTGTCGGGGCGGGGCGCCGCTGCCGCTGCAGCACCAGGCCCGCTGTGCGGTCCGGGAGAGGCTGGGCGCGCTGCGACGTCTGCCAGAGGGCGTGCACAGGCTTCCGCTTCCGACGGCGGTCAAGAACTACCTCGATCTGCAGGAACTCTGACCTCAACGGTCACTTGCACACCGTACGGCGGCCCAAAACCAGAAAGCAGGTCGCGCAGATACAAAACCGTGCCGGCTTGGTACATGACATTGACCTTTGTTCGTGATTGAATGAACCGAATGAGATTCTACGAAACGAGTTTCTACAAGATTACCTCTGGTGGAGTACGTTTTTATTTGTGCTTGTCCGAGCTGTATACTCAGCAAATGAACTTAACGAGAATACTCTTCGAAAACTTTACACACCAAAAACGTCTGTTTTTCTGTCAATATCGTGACATATGAAAAGAAAGCACCATATAAACGGCCACACAAGGGTCTGTTGGAAAGAACACATTTTTTGACCGCCACGGACCACCAACTTTTGGTTTACCTATCGACAGCCTCAGTCTCACTCTCGCAGACGCTGCAGGGAATGTTGTTGCGTAATCTCAACACACAGTGCACTTTGCTGCCGGTTTTGATGCCCCAGCCGGCTAACTGCCGGTCGTAGTCCCACACATCTCTGCCGGCGAAGATGAGTCGAATGTCGTGCACGTGGAAACTTGATTCCTCCGCAATGATGCTCCTCAGCTGGTCAACTGTGTAAGACGGTTCGACCCACGTGGAAAACGTGCGTCCAGTGATCAACGCGATCTCGATCTCTCCAGGCTCCCAAACCTCCACTGTCTCCTCCCGCTGGACACCCAGTTGAGACAAAGTTCTGTTTTCGTCAGTCAGAATCTTGGAGTTGTGGCACAAGCGTTGGTTTTCGTGTGGCACCCCGAAATCCGATTCCACGATGAGCTTGCACTGCGCGACTGTCTTGCGCAGTTCGACCCGAGTTGATCTGGAGGAGTCGATGACCACAATCGCTTTCTCCATCGGTAGAAATGCTTCACACAGGTCCATCCGTTGTGACAAACTCAGTTCCTCTGGCAGTGCAGCACTGAAGACGTGCGTCATCCATCGAAAATAGGACTTGTCTGCTCCTTTCTACTGTGCCACTCGCACCCGCTTAGCACTCGAGTTTGCTTGACCCGAAAACACACACAACAGCTCGATTGTCTTTGAGTTTCAAGCAGAATCCCAGAATTCTTTATTCCTGTTCCGATTTCTGTTTACCTGTGCCAACAGCATTTGCTCCCAGTCAAAATGACCTGGAAACCGATCTAGATTTCCTTCGGGCAGGTTTTGAACTTCCAAACGAATTACAAATATTCCACAAGTGGTTTCCACATTTGTATCCAAGAATCACCTTGATCTGAAGAGCAAGTGCATTCTCACTCCATCACGTGTGTACGTTCAGACGTGAGAAATACGCAAACTCATCTATTATCGCCCACGAACAAGCGTCACGATGGCCAAGGACTCACCAAGCAACGAAGAGCTGGAGCAAACCATCTTCGGTGAGATTTATCGCACGTAACAACGAGCCTCCCTTTTTCTGCAATAATCGACACGTGATCTGACTGGGTTGTCAAATTCGCATCCCGTTTTCAAAGCAGCTTGCGGTCAACAGGCACCGTCGCAAGATATGCAGGTGACGTTCTGACTGGGTTCCCAGACCCTTGATGCAAGTATTGGCGACACGTGTGTTTTCACCACACCAGCTAGCGAATCGGTCCACCTGTCTTCGGCTCAATGCAAGTGCCAAACGGCACTGAGAAAGTCAACATTAATTGGCCCAATGAACTCGCAAGTTTTGCAGGGCCAAGACTGACTGTTGGGGAGAGGGGGGGGGCTGAATGATACGTTTCCCAGATCGTATTGCGTTGTTCACAAAGCCTGTCCTCTCCTCCCCCACAGATGTGATCCGGAACATCCGGGACCCTGAGAAGCCCGAGACGCTGGAGGAGCTCGACGTCGTGTACGAGCACGGCGTCAAGGTGCGAGATCTCAACGAGAGCGGCGTGGACGCGCGAGATGTCGACCAACCGCCGCAGCTGCTCGCCTCAATCGAGTTCACGCCGACCGTCCCGCACTGCTCTCTCGCCACGCTCATTGGTACGAACACGGCAGATACACGCTGAGATGCTTCGTCTTGCACTGGGACACAGCTCTTGGGGAATCGTGTGCTCAGAATGCTGAATGCGCTTCCAAAATCATTGAGAAGTGACGTGCAAAATGCACAACAGCTGTTTGTATCACAAAGCTGAACTTCTGTCCCCCCAATTGCAGGTTTGTGCCTCAGAGTCAAACTGGAAAGACATCTACCGCAAAAACATAAGGTTTGTCCACTTGTGCTCAAGTTACAACTGCAATTTCTCCAGGACAGCTCGTTGCCATTGACTGCAAATCACCGTATCAGTGTCAGCAATTTTTTCTTGCAGTTGGACATCTTCATCAAGAAAGGGACGCATTCCACAGAGAACGAAAGTGAGTTTATCCCGAGCACACGGGCTCTGAAGACCAACCTGTCAAAGTTGGGTTGACTTTCCTTTTCAAATGTAGCCGTTCTTGAAACGTAACAGCGTCATTCTTTTTGGTTTCAGTAAACAAACAAATCAACGACAAGGAAAGAGTAGCAGCAGCTCTGGAAAATCCCAATTTGCGCGAACTGGTGGAGCAGTGCATTGAGGAGAGCTAGTCGTCACCCATGAAAACTCTGGAAGGGTCAGAGTTCTCTTGGACCAAGTCAATTCGTCCGTGCCAACGGAAACCCTTGAGAAAATCAGACTAACTGGCAGGGTCGTGCTCAACACGCACCCCCCGGACGTTCAGGCTTCGCCAAACAAAACCCTCTCAGCCCACCCACGGAACAAACCGTGGATTCGCCGCTGGAGCTTGAGCTGTGAAGGGTGACAGGAACCCGTGAGAGACAAGCGAAGCTGCACCGGCCGCGAGGCCGAAAATGTGAGTTTCTATGATAACAATCAGTATTGCAACAAACACTGCAGACGATTTTTGGTGCCTGTGGCTTCGAGTTTTCAAATCACCACAACAGACATGGAATCGCCAGAGGTGGATCGAAATCAAAGATTCCGAAACGGCCCAGTGACGAGACATGCCGGCCGAACTGTGCTTTCATATCTCGACGAACGAAATGCTCACAACAGTGAGTGTGATCTTCACCTGCTATTCGTTAGAAGTCAAGCTCCACTGTCCGTGTTCGTGGAGACAAAGCAAGATTCAACGTTTGTGTTCGCATTTGTATCCGTAGCTGCCTGTTCTTCTGTGACATTCAATACAGTGCGTCATACGGCCACAAGTTGTGTTGGGTGCAACACGAAAACACGTACACAGACGCAATCCAGTAATAAAGCTTGTTGAACTTGGACACGCAGTTTCCTGACTCAACGGCGTGACAAGGCAACGCACCCAGTGTGAGACGGGCCCACAGGCGATACACAGGTTTCCTCTGACACCCCCTGGATCCGTCCCCTGCTGGTCCTACCTGCCCTCTACCGGTCGTTATGCTGCTGCTGCTGCTGCTGCTGCTGTTGTTGCTGTTTGATCCTGAGCTGCACGACGCTGTTGCGCAGTTCCTCGTTGTACTCGCGCTTGCGGTGGATGCTGCGCCTGAGCTCCCAGCCGCGCTCCTTCAGGTGGGCGATCCGGTCCGCCGTGCGCTTCTGAAGGGGAGAATCAATCCCCAGGTACAGGGGAGGATCAAGGGTTTGGTCAAGAGAGGGAGGGCGATCCCAATGCGGGTGGTGGTGGTGGTGGTGGTGGTGTGTGTGTGTGTGTGTGTGTGTGTGTGTGTGTGTTTCAACTTTGAAAATGGTCAATGAAGACAATTGAACTCCTATGCCACAACGTCTGGTGGCAAACTGTTCTTCACTGAAGTGAGAGGACCCCTCCCCGCCCCCCCCCCACATACATACTGATTTCGATTGATAGAGGGTCTGATTTTGGCATACACGGCTCATTCTGTCAATAAGCAATGCGCATGCGCGACATCCAAGTGCGCGAGCGCTATTCTGCTGGTAGAATTCAAGAAAGTTTGAAACAACACGACAAAGAATGGACATCATGTTTGCAACCTTTTCTTCAAACAAAATTTGTCCAACCTTCTTGGCCGCATGTTCTTGACGTCGATGCTTGTGCACCACGGTCAATTCGTCGATCTGAAAAGGAGAAAATACTGGCGTTTTCAAACAGCGACGAAGATTGCAGAATTTTCCGTTCTGCGCGCAGCGAGAATGACGATACCTATTGACAAGCACGCAGTCACAGTTTCACACAGCCAGACGGACGCACACACACACACACACACACACACACACGTCCTGCCTGCATGTCCCGAAAACAACCAGAACACAGGTGAGGTGAGGTGCGCGACTCCACGCATGGCCCGGTACGGTCTTGACGAAGCGACGGAAATCAGCCCCCTCCCCCCGAATTCAACACGCACCTCTCGTTGCGTGGCCTTCATGCGGTCTTCGTACTTCAGAATCTCGGCTCTGAGCTCGTCTTTTCGCGCCTCCAGCTTCCTGTGCACCTCCCCGCTCAGAATGCGCTGCGCCTCTTCAGGGTGCTCCGCCAACCAGCGCTCTGCGCGGACAAGTGCGCAAAGGTGAAGACAGAATGGTCTGGTCAGACTGAAGCGGCGCAATCCCTGCGAATCAGGGTTAGATTTCACAAGGAAGAATGTCAATCTTCATTTTACAAAAACTCCGCGTGTGCGACAAAAGGAGACCCACAAAAACGTCACCTTTTCCCGTGTGCTTTTACGCGCGTACTATCCTTGCTGCTGACACTCGGTTAATTGAAACGCAAATCGCAGTGGACAGGCCGCACACCGCTTGCAGGGAACCGGCCTCACTTTTCTCTCGCAGTTTCTCCACTGACTCCTCGAGCTGCTTCACCATCAGGTTCTGCGCCGCTTCCTGCTCCTCCACCATCTTCACCAGCTCTTCACGTCGCTTCATCTTGGCGTAATAGATGGCGTGGTCCGCTTCCTGCTTGGCCGATCTCTCCTTCAGCTCCCGAATCTCTCGCCGCAATGTCTCGTTCTTGAGAACCTTGGCGTCAACCTCTGGAACCAGAGACAGGGTTGCGCACCTGCATCAGTGACACCGTGGGGGACGCAACGCATCTCGCGCACAATTGATTTGAACAACGCGCACAGTGCGTGCAGCACCTCTCTGCTGGGCGGCGCAAACCTCCTCAGCCTCTCGGTTCTTCTGCTCGAGCCGACGGTTCTCCAGGTCCAGCGCCGCCACCTGGTCCTGATCAGCTCCGTATTTCTTCATCGCTGAAACACGATTCTGACGCGTCAGCGTTCTCCGTCAACGTGTCTGTTTCGTTAAGCTTTTCCGGTAACATTACGAGTGTCTGAAAACTGTCCAGTGCACGGATGTGACGGAAATTTGTTTTGAATCACACGCATGTCAGAACTCTTGAACTGAAAGCGCGCACAGATCCCAACTCAACAGAAAATGAATCCGAACAGACAACTGTAGAACTATTTCGAAATGTAGTGGAGTTTGCTGTCTTGCCTTCGTCGACTTTGATCTGAACAAGAGAGTTCCTCTCAACACAGATCTCACGCATGCTGTCAGACTTTTTGCACTCTTGCGCTCGCATCGCTTTTTGCTGATACACCTAAAGTCTAAAAATTCGTGTTGAACACATTTGTGGTGCAATGAGCGAAATTACGAACTTTACCTTGACGTCAATCAATTCTGCAAGTTTTTCCTTGAGTTCGTCCGACCAGTCCATCCTGCTCTCTTTCTCCCCGTCGGCAATCATTTTGTTCAAGGCAGCAATTGCCAGCTCCAAGTTGAAACTGCCGTCCTCTGAAAGAAGGAACACGTGTCAGAAAACAAAGGCATTGGCTCGGGACAGTAGATGGTAGAGCCCGTGATTCCACCAGGACAACACCCAAGCGTCAGAAAGCAAAAGGCAGAATCATTTTTGTTTGAGCAAACTTGCGGCTCACCAGATCCTTCGCCCCTGGCGGCAACTTGCTCCTTGTCAGCTGGCGGTCCCTCCGCCTCGTTCCCAATCTCCTTCGGAGCGTCTTCTTGACTGACACCTCCCACAGGAGACGCGGGCAAATCGAGTTCTCCCGCCCAACTCTCGCGAAGAATTTTCAATGAATCCTCCACGTTGTCAAACGCAGAGTAAGACGGTGGCGCAAAGCTCTCCGCGCAGGATCCTGGAGTCGGTGACAAGGACGCGGAAAAGAACGCAGTCGGGGGACTGCTGCACAAAGGAGCCAGGGGCGAAGGGGTCCGGCTGAGCGGAGCCACGGGCGAGGCCGCGCACAGCTCCCGGGGAACACAGCCGAGGTCGGCCGGGGCGGTGAAGTCGCTCCTGCGAGGCGTCAGCACCGGGACGTGCAACTGCAGATTCCCGAGCGTCTCCGTTGACCGGGGCGACGCCGGTAGAGGCTTGAACGGCGTCGCGGCGCTGTAGATTCTGCAGGATACAAGTCAACGTCAAATCTTTGTCATCACAGGGGCGTTCAGGATGTGCAACAGGGGAGCTTACCCCATGGCGGGCAACTTCACCATCGAACAATGTTGCTGCAAAATCAAAGCATTTCGTGCCTTGGAGTCGAGAGGGGAGGTGCGTGATAGCACACCAGCTCTGAGCACAGTTTGCATCCTGGACCTCAAGAACAGACTGCAGGCAAGCACGATGGCTTTGTAAATGAGAGAATGAACTCTTCGTGACAGACGAAGCAGTTATTTTCAAAGTGATGTCGTATTCAGCGAACCCGACTGAAAGGCCCCACAGTCGGAGTCGGAGAGGGGTATGAATTGAACGAACCGCATTGGCTTCGGAAGGCCGTCCGTCGCAGACTCCGGCTTTGGAGAACCTGAACCCGACCAGTTCAGCGGGCGCGGCAGATCCAGTGATGTCGCAGGGCTTCTGAAAGAAACGTTGGTTTCTGTCTTGCAGCCCTTCCTGGAAATTGTTTTGCACATGGAGTCTAGATCCAGATTTTCCAATTTGAACTTTGATTTGGTATCTCAGGAGAGACTGGCCCCAGGGGTGGGAATCTCCTCTTTTATTGAACTCGTACACAGTAGTGCCATCTAACGAGCGGTGGTTCTAAATTCACAGCTGGTGTGTCACACACACTCCTCCCCCACCAGGGGGCGGTGGCCTCAGCCATTTTTTCATATTCTGAATATTTTTATATTAATTATTACATACATTAGACAGGGAATAGATGCATAATATCAAAATTCTTTAATAATTGAATCTCCAGAACTGCTGATGTCATCACGTCTCAATGCGGCTAGTGCCAGCGCCAACAGGCTTGCAATGCCTCGTCGACGACAATGCCCTCGTGCCACGACGCCGCCATACAACTTACCACCGCCGTGTGCTCAACTGGACGTGACCATCCTCCGAACCCTCCAACACCGAACACTATCTCATCAATCAGTGCTGCTCCATGTGGAGTGACTTGAGAACCACTCACCTTTAGTTGCCGTGCGCCACCGACCAGACGAGATGGTCGAATGTGCGATGGCTCGTGGGGCCAAGGTTAAAGTAAGCCCTCACAGCGTGGATAACCCGGGGGTGGGTCTTTGGCAATTGCTGCAAATGCGCCTCCCATGCCAGTCGCCGGGCTACGGTTTGTCTGAGAAAGGCAATCAACTCTCATTCCTCCTGATCAGGCTGTGCGTACGTGTGGTTTGCCGCTATGACAGTAAAAGAGAGAGCACCAGAACCACGAAGGGTCATGTGATCACCATGGGGGGGGGGAGGAATGCTGGGTAATTTCCAGCAAAATAGCAGAATTTTGATATTATGCATCTATTCCCTGTCTAATGTATGTGATAATTAAATATAAAAATATTCCGAATATAAAAAATTGGCTGAGGCCAGCACCCCCTGG
>JAAUXT010113457.1_pt1 | contig 18220 bp, 19 predicted proteins | sample 7278171 | NCBI WGS metagenome assembly JAAUXT01 (sample SAMN14350112, study PRJNA611818) | marine sediment metagenome | isolation source: surface marine sediment (1.8m) | place: French Polynesia: Moorea | collected 2018-08
AGATAAAATCTTGGAAGAAGGTAAACTGGGCCACTCAGGTGGAGCAAGACCCAAGCAGAGGAAGCCTGATGTAGCCTTTCATGAGAAAAAACAGGAAACAAAGAAGAAGCAGAGAACTGGGCACAAAAGGAACAAGAAACAATATGGAGATCACAAAGAAAAGAAAGAGAAGAAAGCTGAAGTGAAATGGGGCCTAGATGAGAGCAGTGAAAGTGATGGAGGCTGGTGTTGTGATGAGGGAGATGTTCCACTTCTTGCCAGATAGACAAAGTGTGAACATTGATTTTGTATTGCACTACAGAAGATAATGAAACATCAATGAACACAAAGCCAGAACAACAGAATGTTCCAACAAGGGAACCTCAGTGTGGTATCAACATTCAAATAGCACAACACACAAATCTCACTATGGGCAGAAAAACACCACTGATTGTGAAGGAAAATCAACTGACATTGGTTCATAATTGCAGCTGATTAGGAGACTCTCAAACATGACCATGTGATACACACTTTCATGTGCAGTGAACATAAACTCAAGAAGAATGATGAAGCTTATGAAGCTTTGAACATGTACATATTCTGACAGCAACAGTTGTGCTGCTTGCACAAATCATTCTCTGAGTTTATAGTCAGGTAAACTGTTCAGAAAACTGTCATCAATCAAGTAAGTCTTGTTCTTTCAGACCTTTGAAGTCTCTATTCCTGTTGTGAATATTTCCAGCCTCAATAAACACAGATTTTAACTTGCACATGTTTTCTTCTGAAGTGTTCTCTCATTGGCTGTGTGAGTGCAAATTACTGACGAAAGATTAAGTTCTCAACCTGTGTGTGATGGCTTGAAGTCATAGCACCTTTGACCAAATGCCCAATACTGACTCACTGATGCACCTGAGCCACTCATGTGTTTTGTTGTCAGGTTTGATGAAAGTCAGCAGTGGGGGTCAAACTCCAAGAGTCAATAATATGGTTCCAATTTTTGAGAAAATTGTGTTTTTCTCAACACCGAACCAGCTGATGAAATCCTCACTGAATAACCCATCACTTGAATTCAAAGAGTTGTGAAAGTGATACAAATTGGAAGCCTCTGCTGGAAGCTGGATTATATCGCATTGTGTGTGGGACACCAATCATGGAACAGCCTTGCACCTGGTTCAAAATTGTTTCACTGTTTCTTGCAACTAATCACATAAAAAAACAACAACAATCCATTCGTGACCCACATGGTAGTTCATTGGAGCACACAGGCACATGTGGATCTCATTGGAGGAGCTTCAGCACGAGTGTCTTCACACACACACACACACATACACACACACACACTGACAACAAAACCCAACCTCACATCGAATGTAGAATGGTGGAAAACAGAATGGAATTTCCACTGCATGCAACCATTGCGCAGCACACATACACATCCATGCACCCACGCACACACATGCGCACCGGTGTTCCACTTCTCATCAAACCCCTCAAAAGAAAAAGACAGGCTCCAAATACAGTGATCACTCAACCTCACAAAGCTCACTCCAAAATAGTACAGGAATTTTCCACTGCTCAAAAAGGCATTGTTTGGAATTTCCGAGCACCGGAACAAAACATGACCAAGTAGGGTAAGATCCCTGAGTCATGCAGGTACCGCAAGGACAGGGCAATGCCCTTTTGTGGGGTGTTCACCACGCGAATCAACAGAGCGAAGGCGAGCGTTCTTGTGCCCAGAAAGCATCGTGTTGGGGAAAGGGGTACAAAACATGACCAAAAATGGAATGATCCTCACAGCAGCCATGACAGCGTAGGTGTTCAGGTAAAGCTCTCCAGTGGTAAAATCGTAACACGAGCCAACAGAAACAAGGTGTGCTGTGTTTTGCTCAACCTGATGGAACAGATTTTCAAGTGCGGTGAAAAAACAACCATATAAGGTCTGATCCTGACAGCAGCCATGAAGGCGAATGTGTGCTGAAGCGAGCGACCATGTTTGTCTCAAGCTGATGAAAAAGGTTTTCGACTGCGCAAAAAGGAATCACATTGGAAATGGGGTGAAAAAGACTTTCCAAGAACAATCGTCACACCAGGTACGGATGTGAACCGTGCGTGTTGAAATTGTGCTGAGTAAACAAAGCTGGGTTGAGCATTTGTGCAGAAGCATGAGCATTCACCCAAATATGCGGCTGTCAAGTATGAGTATTGGATGAAAATGGAATGGAATTTCACGAGAAGACCCAACATCTGAACAAAACGACTGGAGGACAAATATGGCTTCGAGAGACTGCTTTGTTTCAGACAAGTGGAGGGAATGGATGAGATTGTTTTTGAACACGGAAGCAACCGTGAGAAGTCCAACTGGGTGAAACAGGTGCCAGTGTTGCTCGAGCGAAAAGTTGTCTGAAACGGTGGGTGAACGGTGTGTGTGTGTGTGTGCGTGTGTAGCTATTCGTGTGCGTGTGTGTTCACAAGCAAAGAGAAGAAGAGTTAGATCTAAAGAAGGTTTCAATTCAGTTGTTGGGTGTGTGTCGGGTTTTCACAGACTGAGAGTGGGCAGGTTCGATTTACGCATCCGGAAACTTTGCCCCTGGATTGGAGAGAGGTGAGTGAAGTATAGGTGTTGCAGCTGGTCAGTTTGTGTGTTCAGTGTGTTTGTTGCCACAGTTACCAAGGATAAACAGCCAAGATTTTGACACGCCCTCACTCCGAACCAGGAAAACATGGAAACAAACAACCTCACAAACAGCAAATGCTTGACAACGCCCAGTGGAGGAATCTTCCACTGAGTTAAATGTGAAAACAGTTTTCCGAACATCAAAAACTTGATTTTTTTGTCGAGGAAATTGAATGAGTGAAACTGCGATGTTTTGGCCAAACACACAAGATTATTTGGCATTTGATGTCCCAAAAGCCAAAATTTTGTCATGTTTTCCAGCTATTTCTCTTGCAGACAGATCCATGGCGAGGTCCAGCATGGCCTTTTGAGAATTTATGCGGAGCCCCATTGGACAGATCAGTGGCACAGATTGCAAAATGTGCATCACATGAGCAGTTGAGAACCAATGAGACGTGTCACCGATCTGGCAATTGGAGCACGTCAAAAAATGAGCTGAAGTATTTGCCGAACCCCCGCAATGAAAACCACCACTAGAGTCATTTCCAGGTCCCATTTCTTCTTGCAGGGCTGTGTGACTGAGAGATCATGACCTGCATCTTCAGTCATCCCACAGGAACCATGGCTGTCTCCTGGACTTTGCTAATTGCAGGGTTCCTTTCACAGATTACTGCAGGGAAATCTGCAGATGTGTTGAAGGCCTATTAGCCCTGCAAAACTGGTGAGTCAGACATCACCACTCAGGGAACAATCAGTTTTTTGTTCCTTGCACCAATGGCAGAAAGGGGAAAAATCTGAAGTGTGAGTTTCTGCACACGTTCATGAAAAGTGACTGAATTCTGAAGTTGGTCTTCTTTTGTGTGACACACACTACAAAAATCAAATAGACCGCACACACTTTTGCACAGGAGCAACATGGAAAGTTCTTCAAAGACGATTCTGGTTCATTGAGGCTTGAATTGGGCAACATGTTTCCCCCAGGCTGTTTCTTTTCCCCAGATTGTGTTCATAATTCAATCTTTGCTTTGTGAACCATGTTTCAGCAAAATAGTTAAAATTCAAGACTGTTGCTTTGTTTGATTTGGTTTCTTGCAGTTCTTACCTTTCCTAAAGGAAGAAACTGGGTGGAGTATTTTATCCTCCAAAATGGCTCAGACACCAGTGACTGTGGGGGATCTGTAGCTTCTGCCTGCGCCAGTCTTCAGCAGGTTCTCAACAGATATTATGCTGAACCTCCTACCATGGGTCTGCAAATAACAACTGACAAATCAATTGTTGTTGATAAAAATGGCATGGTGAGTGCTTTTTGTTTCATATTTTGCTTCTTGTACTGGAACATAAATGTGATAAAAATGTAGTTTTCATTTTGTGCCTTTCAAAATTAACCCATTGGTTTCAGAAAACCTGTGAAGCTCTAAGCAGCTCAAAGCTTCAATTTGCACCATTGAAATCTGGTCTGAACATCAGTGTCACTGTGACAAAAATCAATTTCAATTCATCCACATGGTTTGCAACAGACATTGATTTGAAGTTTGACCTGTGTTCACTTCAACATTCACATATCATTGTGACCAAAGGTAGATTTGGTACAAATGCACACTTGTAGATTACCAGAAGTAAAATTGGAGCATATAATGACTTGAAAAATTCAATAGCCACACTGGAGAGCTGTGTGCTTTTTTCAATTGAACAAACAAAGAATAAATCATTGATTGATGTTGAAAACAGCACAGTGACTTTGAAATTGGTACATATTGAGAAGTTTCAAGGAGGGACCTACATCAACATGAATACTTCATCAGCTGTTCTAGAAAACTGCAATCTCACTTCAACTGATACTAAAAATGACACAGTTTTCATTGGTTGTGTGAACAGCACTGTGACAATGAAATCCCTGCTTGTGGAAAGGTTTCAAGGAGGAGTTTTCTTGCAGGTCATCGTGGGGCGTGTTCACATTCAACATTCACAATTCCTCAAGTGTGCCTCAGTGCCTACTCTGATAAACATCTTCAATGATTCTGTTCTGTCTGTTGATAACTGCACCTTCACCTCCAATGAGGGCTGGCTGATTTATGTGGAGATTGCCAGTATTGGAACACTCACGAACTGTGTGTTCAGAAGAAACAGTGTTGTTTCAAATTCTACACAATATGGTCTCACCTTGGTGACAGCTTACCTGGATAGTTCAATCCTTTTGGACAACTGTTCATTTGTCAATAACACTATACACAAAGGAGCAACACTGGCAATAATCAAAAGCATTGGCATGATTGAGAATTCAGTTTTCAAAGAAAATACAGGAAACATAAAATACACTGTTGGAGCTGTTTTTACAAACAACAGCAGAATGCTGAGGATCAACAGGTCAAACTTCTCAAACAATGTATGTGGTGGAGTCTCTTCTCAAAACAGCCTGAACATTTTCATTTTGTCATGTTCATTCCACAACAATTCTGCAAAGGAAGGGGCAGGTTTATTTCTTCACACAAATGAAGACATGCAAAACAATGATAGTTTGAATTTTCATAAGATCACAGAAGTCTTACAGAAGTACCATTTGGAAAAACAGATTGTCAGTTTTTTGGAAGGTATACATTTGTTGCAGTTGTTGGGAAAGAAAAAGACAACAATAAAGAATTGCACATTTCACAGAAACTCTGCAGAACATGGAGGCGGTATTGCTGCCCAAAATGTTCTGTTGACTTTGGAGAAGTGTACATTTATGAGCAACTCAGCTGTGGGTTTTCCATCAAGTCCTGGAGGGAATGGTGGTGCTATTGATCTGCATTACAGCCCCACAAATATCACTGCATGTGTTTTTAAAGGTAACAAGGGCAAAAATGGAGGTGCAGTTCAATCAGCTGGTGTGTCATTGAATATTAAGTCCTCTGTTTTTGTCGACAATCAAGTCACTGATGGTGGAGCAATTTCTTTTGACAGTGTTCATATCACCACACATGCGAATTTGTTTGTTTCAAACTCAACTTTTCAAAGAAATAAAGGCATCAATGGTGGAGCCATTTTCAGTAGTGCATCCCTCACAACAATTCAAGCTTCAACCTTCAATGAAAACACTGCCATTAGCATTATTGATGCGTTCTGCAAATATCTCTGCCTCTGACTTTGGATCCAACACAGCCCATTACACGGGAGGAGTTGTGTACATTCTGCCTGCTTCACAAGTTACAATTTCTCACAGTAATTTCACCCAGAATGTTGCATCAGAAGGAGGGGCAATGTTTGTTTCAGAGACTGCCAATGCCAACATTTCCTGTCATTCTTGCTTATTTCATGGCAACACAGCACGTCGTAGGTGAGTTGTATGTTCCATTTGTACCTACGAAATGCTTCAAAAGTCACACCGACCCTCAGAGCTCATATCCAGTGAGAAGTAGCTTCTGATTGACAGCATGATTCTGGGAAAGCTGGGAAGGCAGAAAATCAAGCAAATCAGTCCAAATGTCACTTGCATTTTGTTTTCCCATTTCTTTTCTCACTGCCTTTGTCTGATTGGCTGGTACAATGTGGGGTTCAGACATCAAAATCAAAGAAATATCAACAAATTATGCTGTCCCTTGATGAATTTCAAAGATGCATTGTCAGAAATAGGTGACAAATTGAACCAACAGATTATTTTCTGAGCAATAAAAATGCATATTTGTGTGTGAGCAATAACAGGGGATTTCACACAATGGGACATGTCTGTTTGGCACTTGTTCTTCTGTGAGGACAACAAATCTGGAGAGGGAATTGGTCCATAGAGATGGCCTATGTATACAAGTATATGTCATCTCAGGCCAAGTATATGGCATCTCAGGTAAGATGTCCCCTTTGTCCCATCATGCCCCCCCCCCTGGAGGGGTTATTGGTGGCTGATAGTGCTGGCCTGGGACAATTGGTCCAAATTATCTGCCAAGGTCCAATGGTTTGTGATGCCTTGGTTTTTTGTTTCCTAATATCTTGTACAAGCAAAAAGGAAAAGGATCAAGACCACCAAAGCAAATAATGCGGGGACTTCGCACTTGCAGTTACCCTCTGCACTGCTTCTCTTGTTTTGTTTTACAAGATATCCACTCATTGGCAGAGGGGGCGCAGTGTGTCATGAAAGTGACAATAGAGCACTGCATCTGAACCACTGCACCTTCACAAGCAATGCTGCTATGGATCAAGGAGGAGCTGTCTACAGTCTCGCTTCCAACATCCAATCTGAGCAGATCCAGTTCCTGGCTCACAACCGCACCTTTGCAAGGAACACAGCAAGTGGCCCTGGAGGTGCATTGTGTTTGAATCAAACAAAAGCAACAATTTCACACAGCAAACTGGTAAACAACACCAGTCCTGTGGGTGGAACAATACATTTTACAGGCCTTCATTCCACACTATATATTACAAACAGTGACATTTGGAAGAGCAACTATGCTGGCAAAGAATATCCTAATTTTGCTGCAGTGAATGTTTCACCTGCAAAACATCTTTTTGCAAACAATGTAAATTTTCAAGACAATGATGGAGCATTGAAATTGGTGAAGACCCCCAAAGCAGAGATATACAATTGTTCATTTGTCCAAAACACTGAATTTGCCATATCAGCAACAAATTCAAAGCTTTTCTTGGTCAGAAACACATCATTCATTGAAAACCAAGACTATTCAGTGCTTGTGCTTCTTTCTGCAATGGAAATCTTGTTGCAAAACTGCACATTTACAATGTCTGGACTGGTTTTAGGAAGGTATTACCCAACAGCAATAGATATAGACGCAAGTGGAAACATTTCCTTGAGATCATATGGGAATATGTTCAGTGTTCTACCAGCAGAGTATCAAGATGAACTGATCCAAGTGATAAATTTGACTTTATTTGGACTGAGTGAATCTGCTGTGACACTGTATTTCTATTTCTGGGACAATTGGTATCAAAGAAATCACAGCAAATTGTATCCTGTCAACATTGACATGATTCACAACATAACCACCTTCCAGGGAATCCTGAATGTTTCAGCTGAATTGTCCCAGTTTGCTTCAGGTAAGTTTCAGTTTAAAATACAAACCAGAATGAGAACATGTGCAAACAGTATGGCATGTGAAGCAAAATATATGGCTTCTGAATTAGTTGCTGAACCCCAATCAATCTGTGTGTATCCTGTGTCTATTTTCAGCACAACCATTACCTTGCCTCAGTGGATGTTCTTGTTATTATTCAATTGACGGTGAGGCCAACATAATGAATTGTAGTTTCCAGAATATGACAACTTTACCAGCCAAACTGCTGCCAAAAACAGAACTGCTGATCATGACAGGAAACAACCTAGGAAACTTGGATTCTGTCCCTGAAAACTTTTCTCAAATCAAACAGCTTGATCTCAATGGAAGCAATATAAATACTATCAATGATGAAGCACTGAAAATCTTGCTGACAAAATCTGAGAAACTTTATGTTTGTGAAAACATTCTGGTGACAGTTCCAAATGTGCTCCAAGCAGAAGAATCCCACACAAAATTGTGGCTTTCTGACAACCCATATGAGTGCAACTGTGACATGATGTGGATGAGGGATTGGCTGCAGAACGCCACAAATGTGATGGACAAAGGAAATATGATGTGTGGAGAAGGGAAATGGAAAGGTAAATGGTCACCACCACCACAGAGTAAGTCGGCTGTGAAGTTTGCTTATACTATCTGAACAGCTTTATTTCTACTGTTTCAGGAACACCAGTTCACTCACTGAACAGAAGAAAGATGGGATGTGTCTCATTTCCCCTGTGGATCGGAATTGTTATTGGCACTGTTGTGCTGAGTGCCATAATTGGAGTTGTTGTCATCAACAGAAAATGGGAGGCAATAAAATTCTGGCTTTTCATGCATAATGGAGTTTTACTCCGAGATGATGAACCTGAAAATATTGATGATCTAGAGTTTGATGCATTTGTTATCTACAGGTGAGCAATTATCTTCAATATATTGTTTAAATTGTCACAAGAACACAAACAAATTCAAGGTTTGTTGTTTGCAGCCACAAGAACAGACAATTTGTCAAGGATGAGATTCAGCCATTCCTGGAGAATTTGGGTTTCATTCTCTGCATTCATGAGAGAGATTTCCTGGTTGGAGAATCAATTCCAGCCAATATTGAAGCAGCAATAAACCACAGCAGGAGGATGATCATGATCTTATCAAGGTTCAGTCTTTTCAAGTTTTGGTTTTGACCAATGGGGTTGCAGAGAAGTTGGCACTTGTTGCCAGTCAATGAAAGAAACTCATGTGTCAGCTGGAGCTAAATTTACATTCAACTCTCAGAAGAGAAATACAAAACAAAGAACTGTCAATTTGTGCAAACCAATGCAATGAACAACTGTGATATTTGCCTTTTGTCTTCAGTGGATTGACATTTTTGCTTTGTTCTCAATTTTTCCTCCAGGAATTCAATCAATGCTGGCTGGTTTTTGGCAGAGTTCCACATTGCTCATGAACAGATGATACAGGGCAGAAAGAAATACCTGATCCCCCTCATGCTGGAAGAAGTGAAGTCTGGTGACATAAAAGATGCTGATCTCAGGGTGTATGTGGAGAGCCACACTTATCTGGACTGCACAGACATGGTAAGATCCTGATGCAGTGTTGCATTCTTCTTGCGCCAGATTTTGTAGCACAGGCATTTGTTTTCTGATGGGTTGCGTGTGTCTTCCAACACACAATGTTGCTTTCTTTCTGATACCAACACAACTGAAAACCTTGCACAAAACCACATGGTGCCATGTTTCTGTTTTCACCAGCAAAACATGAAAAAGAGACTTCGGTATGCAATGCCAAGGGTTCCTCTGAACAGGCTGAAACAAACACAGGAAAATGATGAAGCTCCTCATGAAGCTGGTACAAATGTTGCTGTGATGACAAAAAGAATTGTGGAAGCCAGAAAAAGAGCAGGACCAATGCAGAAGGCACCTACTGTGCTACTTGGTGGGGATATTGAGCAGAGTGAAGAGGATTCTGATGACAGTGAAGGTTCTCTGCATATGGAAACTACAGAGGATGAAGAATCCTTGTCAGAAGTTTTGGAAACAACAACTGTTCAGAAAGCCAAGAAAAAGAGGAAATGGGAAAAGATGCCTGACTGGATGGAGGAAAACAGTGATTCTACTGAACATGAGGAAAAGCAGCTGAATGAAGCAAATGCAGAAGGACTGCATGACAGAAAAAGAAGAATTGGTGAAGGTGCAATGAGAAATGTGAGACAGCATCAGCAGCTAAACATCAGGGAAGATGCAATTGACAAGATAAGAACTCTTGAAGAGATGTTGCAGAAGGTGAACAGAGGAAAGAAGATCAGAGTGGTGGTGGAAAGTGATGACAAAAATAATGGGCAGAGTAGGAACACAGAAGGCAAGGCAAAACATCACAGAATGGTGAAACATCATCACCAGCACCTGAGCATTTCTGATGAGGAGGTTACTGATGTGAGAGATTACAATCTTGAGAGTGAATTTATTGTGCAGGCTGATGTACATCATGTGAGCTCAGAAAATTTAGAAGCAGAAAGGTTGTCAGCTGCGTTTGAGGAACCTGCTGAGGAAAATCTCAGTTTGAGACAAGATGCCCTGGAAAATAAGAAGAAAGATGTGGTTCTGGAACCAGCAGCAGAAGAGTGTTTCCAAAATGCAGAGACAGGCAACTTTGGTGGGGCAAGACCGAAGCAGAAGAAGACCGGGATGCGTGACACTGGAGCGAAAACTGCCAGGGAGAAAATAAATAGAGAAAAGAGAAAGGGGCATGCGAGAGGAAAGAAAATGAAGCCTGCAACAGCAACAAAACATCAGAGAAATGAGCAAGGGAGACAAAATGAAGTGAACTGGGGCCTGGATGAGAGCAGTGAGTGTGAAAGTGATGGAGGCTGGGACCTGGAAGGTGGAGACATTCCTCTCCTTCCCAGATAGGTGGCATGCAGTTTGAACAAGTGACAATGGGAAACAGGAGTGCGAGAATGTGCAGACTGTACAGCTTAGAAGACATGCTCACAACACCCCACCGAGTTAGTCAATACAGAGTTGGTTGCCCAAACAAGACCCACAAGAAACGGGCTTCTTCATAAAAGCAACAGAAGCATTGATCATCTCTGAGCAACAGCAGAAGAATGATGCAAATGCACCTGTCCAAGTGAGAAGTGGCAGAAAACCATGGAACTAAAGATGAAATTCACAAATGTGGTCTTGCACTCAAACAATATTTGTTCAGTATTTGTTTTCCTTTTTTGTACAGAAAATGTTTTCAGAAAAAGGATCAAAATGGCAGAAAAGGACATCACTCTTTCAATGTAACAAATTGCTTCCACAAATTGCTTCCACCAATAAGTCTGTTTTCTTCTCCCTCATAATAAATGTTCAGCTCTAAAATAAACACAAAAAGTGGTGGCAACAGTATATTGAACATGTTTTTCCAGGGATGATTCATTTTGAGTACAAGCACATTGCTGGAAGTATTCCAATTATGTGGATTAATGGCATGAATGGAAACTTCAGATGAAAGGGGTCAACTTCCACTTTGCAGCTTTTCTATTTTTGAACCTGAAACCCAAGAAGAGGCAAACTGACAAAGAAAAGGTGTGGGTGGAGAAAGATTTCAGAAGTATTGTCTGTTTGGGTCTGATCTGACAACATCACAGAATTGCTAAGGGGTCATGTTTACAAACGTAAACTGCAACACAAAAACACTCAATGCCATCAAAACTTTCCAGACAAACACAAGAACACAGCTGCACAAAATGCGGGAAAACCCAAACCTCCAGAGGTTGGGTTGTGCTCCACATGAAGTCATTTTATGGTATTTCCACAAGCTAAACCATTGCCCTTCATGGTGTATCCCTGAATAACATGCCACAGGCTTCAACCAAAACAAAATGGCACATTCCTTTTCAAACAACCATCATATGTAAAACCTGGTGTAAAGATGCACTGTCACAACAGACTTTCAGAATTGTTTCCACAGGCCCTGAACGAATCGTTCCATTTGATGGTTCCCTGACGAAATTTGTGGTGTTCCGAACCAAAGTGGACTTACCCACTGGGAGAAAACTGTCATGTAGGAATTGAGAAAACTTTGCACGAGGACACCCAACATGCAAGAATAAAAACACTGACATTGATACGGCAATCTCTGTGAGTTTCACCCCACCAAAAAACCTTCCAATCTCCAAAAGATGCTGCAATGATCCGTGTGTGCAAATTTAGCTGCGCAGAAAGAGAAGGCTGGAATTTCCGCAAATGAATAAAGCCATTGTCTTTTCTGGAATGCTCCCAGGCAGGATTTGTTTATCATTCTGTCCTTCACTCTGGAGCTGCCCTCCTATCCTGCAGAGTGGAATGGCTAAGATCAGTCTGGAATGACCAGAATAACAAATCCTGTTCTTTTTTGCGCAATTCCGGGTGGACGGAAGGAGGGTGAATCGAACACGACCCACAATGGAATGGAACATTCTAATGGAAACAAATCACCGTCAAAAAATCAAAAAATTACAACAATCATGGGAAAGCCATCACAGGCTGAGAAAATCGTCACCAAAAGTGGTGGAATCATGAAGCGGCATCCTCTGTGTGTGTGTGTGTGTGTGTGTGTGTGTGTGTGTGTGTGTGTATGTGTGTGCCTGCATGTGTGTGTGCATGTGTGTGTGCATGTGTGTGTTTGTGTGTGTGCATGGATGTGTGTGTGCATGTGTGTGTGAGTGTGTGTGTGTGTGTGTGTGTCTGTGTGTTTGTGTGTGTGTGTATGTGTGTGAGTGTGTGTGTGTCTGTGTGTTTGTGTGTGTGTGTGTCTGTGTGTGCGTGTGTGTCTGTGTGTGTCTGTGTGTGTGTGTGCGTGTATGTACGTGTCTGCACGTGTCTGTGCGTGTCCACGTGTATGCTCACGTGTATTGAGTATTGAGGGAGATTTGTTTTTCAACGAAATATCAATTCAAGTGCCCCCAAAGGAAAATGATACCCCTGTGGAAATCCCGATGTTTGCGAGCATCACCTTGGGATTTCCACCGAAAGAAAAACATGACCAAATATGGTATGATCCCGAATAGGCACTGCCATCCTGAAGTCTGCCGCGTGTTGGAATTTCCACAGGAAGAAAAACATCACCAAATTTGGTATGATCCCAAAATAGGAAGCAACGTGTGTTTTTTTCCCAAGTCGTGTGGGGTAGATTCTGTGAATGGTTCAAAGATGCGCCTGCAAAATCCCCAAAAATCCCTCTGCGCAAAAACAACAACGCAACCATTGGAATTTCCACAAAAAAACCACCGCCTGTTTTGACACTCAAAGGACTCGAGCGAAATTTCTCTTTCTACTACGAGCACAAAGGAGCACAAAGGAGGATCAAGAAAGTCCTGATCTCACCTCGTGAACGTCAAGTCAACAACAGCAACAACAGAATAAGGAAACGAAGTAAAAGCAGAAATCTCAATTTTTGCAGGTCTTCATCTACAACGGTATCAGTTTTGGTTCAAACGGAAAGACAGCAGATTTAGTGGGGTACATGTCTGTGCGTGCGTGTGTGAGTTTCTCTGAGTGTGCGTGCAGGAATATGTTGTCTGTTGTTTCTGTATCCGCAGAGCCAGAGTTTGACAGAATGATTCGAAATTCATTTTCTCTGTGAGTGGCATTGGCAAATTTGACTCTCCTCAAACAGCTGTAAATTCACACCACAAATGACACAAACATCATGCAGGACAGTATCTGATGAAACTGGGGTACACCAATCCCACCAATCACGTGACCAATGGGTATGCATGGGTATGAACGTGTTTGGCAGACACAAAGACGTTGAACAAAGAGGACTCCCTTTTCTCAGTGAAACCTGTGCACCCCTGAGGCACAAGGTTTCAATCATTTCCCACAGAATTTTTCTTTTTGGCAGGACACCCTGCACAATGTGCATCTTGGAGGTTTCCCACTGAGCCTTGACATGTGCTGTATTTTTTTCTGTATGAAAGGGTGATGCAGTATTTCTCCTGAGTTCTCTTGTGCAAATGGTGATGCAGAAGGGTATTCACATTGGGGGCTGGCCCCTGACTGCACAAGGAAACAGTCGTGAGTGGATGATGCCTGCTGAATCACCAACACTGCACAGATTATCCCAGTGAGGTTGAATTTTCCTGGAGAAACCATGACTTTACACTGGACCTTCCTGGCTGCAGGAATTGTCTCACTTATCAGTGTGGTGAAAACAGCTGATGTGCTGAAGGGTTATGAACCCTGCAAAACTGGTGAGTCTCAGGCAAAAGTCTGTGAATCTTACAAAATGTCTTGTGCAATTTTTGAGGTTCCACAGGGAACTTTCCATCATTTTGCCAAGCATCCGGAAGAGGTCAATGTCCTGAAAATGACAGAAACAAATATGATGGGCAACTGAAAAGTCTTGTTGTTTTGTCTCCAGGTGTACAACTACCAGCAAATCTTCTTGCTACATATTACATTTCCAACAATGGGTCAGACTCCAGTACCTGTGGCAAATCTGTGGATTCAGCCTGCTTCAGTCTGAAACATGTTCTCTTGTTGTATTATGCAAAACCTATTGTTTTGGGACTGGAGATAAAGACTGACAAATCACTTTTCATTGACAAGAATCTGGTGGTAAGTGGTGACCTGTTGTTTTGTTTGTACATTCATGTTGACAAATGACAGTATTCCAAAAACAAAACTGTTTTTGTTAACTCTTCAGAACAGTTGTGAAGCAATAAGAGAATCAAGATTTAAATTTGCATCCCTGGTTCCTGGTATCAGTGTGAATGTAACTGGTGTGAGTTTCACCAACTCTGTGTGGTCTACAGTTGATGTTGACATGAGGTTTTGGTTCTGTGATATGAAATCATTGGAAGTCACTGCAGAGAAAGGCACAACAACTGAAGGGACTCACCTGCATATTAGTTGCAGCCAAATTGGAAACAAAATGAAAGTGAGGAATGCAAATATCACATTGGAAAATTGCTTTGTGTTGTTGGCAAATATCCCAGAAAATGATTCCCTTGTCACTGCAGTTAACAGCACAGTAATGCTGAAATCCTGCAATATTTCAAATGTGCATGGTGGAAGTTTCCTAAAAATTGCTGAAGGACATGTCAGCATGAGTGAAGTACACTTCTCAAAGTGTGTCTCAACAGCACCATTGATAAAGACAGTTCACAAATCTGTGTTGTTGGTAGAAAATACAGCATTTTCATCCAATCACGGACCACTTCTCCACATGGAAAATAAAAGTTGGGTGATTGTCAGACAATCTCTATTTGAGAACAACAAAGCTGAAAATCAGTCACTGATCAGGAGTGTTCTGGGATTAGTTGCTCTCACAAATTCTACCTTTTCTAGAAACACTGTTCCCAGGGCAGCAATTGTTGCTCTTGTAAACAAAACAATTGGTGTCATTGAAAGTTCTTCCTTCAAGTACAATACAGTGCAAGATGGGGTAGGAACTGTGCACATGACAGTCAATGGAATTATCCATATCAATGATTCTGCCTTTGCAAACAACAAAGGAGGAGCCATTACCACTTATAACAGCTCAAATGTGTTCATCTCAAACTCATGGTTTCACTTTAATTCTGCTCTGAATGGGGCAGCAGTATTTTTCCAATCTTCAGGAGAGGCTTGGTATAGAAACACTCAAGAGACAGAAGAGAGGTGGAAAACTTGTGCACATATTTTTCCTCATAGTATCACAAACAATTTAGCTTCTGTTGTTCAAACTGTGTTTTTGTTTGAAAGACAGACCACACAAATAGACAACTGTACATTTGTTGGAAACAGTGGGTTGGGGCTTGGAGGTGCCATATGCTCTGACCATACTTCTGTTCCTCTTGAATTACTCCACAACAGTTTCACCAACAATTCAGTGACAGGCTTGGGAAACAGTGGTCGTGGAGGTGCAGTTGCTTTTCTATTCAGTCCAGGAAATGTGACAAGGTGTACATTTGTGGGAAACAAGGCACAAATCGAGGGAGGAGGAATTTTTGGACTTGGTTCATCCCTGTATGTGTTTTCTGGTGTTTTCCTGAACAACACTGCCATAGACGAGAACTTTGGAGGTGGTGGTGCTGTTTCTGTGGAAGCATCCCAAACAAGTGGAAACAAATCTTTGTCTGTGTTGAGCACAATCTTTCAAGGAAACAAAGCAGCCAAAATGGGTGGAGCCGTATTGAACTCTGGCGGATTTATAATTTTACATAACTGTACCTTACAAATGAACACTGCTTCTCATGGAGGGGCAATGGTCTCTTCGTCAGGAGTTATTGTAAATTCTACATTTGAACACAATTCAGCAGATTTTGACGGAGGAGCCTTAGTTTTAGCTGCTGATTCAAAAAGCAATGTTTCCCACTGTCAATTTTCTCACAACACAGCATTAACTGGTGGAGCGATAAAAGGTGGACAACAAACAATACTTTCATGCACGTTTTGTGCCTTTTACAACAACACTGCTGAGTTCAAGTAAGTTTTCTCCCTATCAATCTGTTAAGTATTACACCCATGTTTTTTTTTCTGGGAAATGATTCTTCTTGTTCAGATTGGAAAAATGTGTACTATGGAACAAGGAAAAATGTCTTGAGTCAAACGGACAATAGCAAACATCATGAATTAATGCTCTCACTTTGGAATTGTTTGTCTTTTTCTCCTCATAGAAAATCAAAACTTGGAGCTGGGGGAGCTATTTGTTTCCCTGACCCGTTTGGGAGTCTTTACTTGTTTCACTGCAACTTCACTAGGAATGTGGCTACCACACAACTTATGAGCTTTGGAGGAGCAGTGATCACAGAAACTATTTCTGTGTTCGTGATGAAGAGTTGCACATTTGCCAATAACAAGGCTTCCTTGGGTGGAGCCATTTACTCCACCAAAGCCTGTCAACATCCCATTGTGGTGCAAAGGTGCACATTCAGGCAAAATGTAGCCACAATGTCTGGAGGTACATTTTATCTCACCAAAACTTCAGTGAACATTTCACACAGTGAATTGTCAGAAAATTCTGCACACGATGACGCAAGTGCATTGTATTTTAACGGTGCCTCATGTTCACTCGCCTTGGTTGATACCAATATTTCAAAAAACAAATGCACAGCACTAAACCCACAGGACAAAACACCTTTGGCAGCTGTTGTTCAAGTCATATCAGCTGCACATTTCTATGCACACTCTGTCCAGTTTCATTTCAATAAGGTTGGTGGAGGGGCATTGAGACTAGGAGGTGCAGGGAAATGTGACATTGAGAACTGCTCTTTTTTGAAAAATGAAGGAGTTTTTGGAGCTATTGACACAGAAGAATACTCACTGGTTCTCACCATCACGAACACAAGCTTCATTGAAAATCAACATTCTCTAGGATCTGCTCTCTCGTCACAAACTCGTGTCATTTTGATACAAAATTGCCAGTTCCAAGAAAATGATGGTGCAGTTCAAGACCCAATCATGATTCTGGCACGAAAGAGTTTGGACTTACGGTTGTGTGGAAACCTGTTTGCACTTGCGCTTCCCGCAGAACGTTTCATATTGTTGAAATCTGTTGTCAATGATAGCATCCCAGCAACAGTCTATCTTTGGAACAACAACATTCACACCTTGGGTGCTAATGGCTCATTTCCTCTTGCAAGTTCAAACTTTGAAATTGTAAACATAGTGAACCTTATTGAGGAAACTTCCATGTTTGCTTCAGGTGGGTTCTGTACTTCTGCACTTTTGAAAAATGTTACTTTTGCCCAGAAAGCTCCAGATGTTTGCCAAGGAAACGATGTCATAATTCTTTGTTTGCTATTTCAGCATTTCCTTTGCCTTGCCTGGATGGATGTTTCTGTTATTACTCTACCGAAAACTACTCCAACACTGTGAATTGTAGCCACAACAACATGACACAATTACCATCAAAGCTTCCAACACTTACCGAGCAGTTGATCATGACTGACAACAATCTGGAAAGTTTAAAATTTGCAGAGAAAAATTTGTCTGAAATAAAAGTATTTGACTTGCAAAGAAGCAATATCAAATACATCAGTGATGAGGTGTACAAAACCATTTTGTTGAATGCAGAGTTTATCAATCTGTCAGACAACAAGTTGACATCAGTTTCTAGTTTACTGAAGGGAGCAAAACTAAGAACAAAATTGTCGCTGTCCAACAATCCATTTGACTGTAACTGTGATATGATGTGGATGAGAGATTGGTTGCAAAATGCATCAAAGAACAAGGAAAATATCACTTGCAGCACAGGGAGATGGAAAGGTAAATTTTCAAACTGGCTCATGCAAACTTCCCCAACAGAATGACAGTTTGACAGTTGTAAGAGTTGACATGTAAATTTTCTTGCAGGAACACCTGTCTTCCAGTTGGACAGAACCCAGATGGGATGTGTCACATTACCTGTCTGGATTGGAATTGTGACAGGAACTGTCATTCTATTTCTTCTCATTTCCATTGTTGTGATCAACAGAAAATGGGAGGTTATAAAATTCCTGCTGTTCATGAAATTTAATGTGCTGATCAATGATGACACACCAGATGATGTCAATGATTTAGAGTTTGATGCTTTTGTGATTTACAGGTGACTTCTAAGACTCAGTTGTTATTTTCCCTTGTACATGAATTGAAACACTTACTGTGATGTATTTGAC
>JAAUXT010069683.1_pt1 | contig 18219 bp, 11 predicted proteins | sample 7278171 | NCBI WGS metagenome assembly JAAUXT01 (sample SAMN14350112, study PRJNA611818) | marine sediment metagenome | isolation source: surface marine sediment (1.8m) | place: French Polynesia: Moorea | collected 2018-08
CAGCAAAAACACATCGATATAAGCGGAATATTGATATAAAAGAACATCATTTTATGCGGGGGGATCACAATGCTTTTTAATATGGAAAAAAAGTAGGGTTTTTTTTCCATTGATATAGAGGGGTTATCGTTCTAAGCGAGATCGTTATAGGCGGGTACTACTGTACTTCTGTGGAAAAAAAAGCTGTACGTCTGAGAACAAAAGAGCGACGGAGAACGTTGGAATAAAAAAAGGTCAAAAAATCCGAGAAGGAGACAAGAACTGTTCCAAGAGTTGTCAAAGAACTGTATTTGCGGTTATTGTTCACTGATTACAGTAATCCGTCGTCTCCGACGGCATACGGCAGCTCCAGACCCAAAAGAGGAGTCTGGTACTGAGCTGAGATAAAATCAGTCCTTTTCTTTTGCTCGAGGCTTGAACACGGACTCCAGAGACTTCTTCAGATGAAGATTTAAGTCTGCAGAATTCATCATTTCAACAGGCAGACTCTGCTCCTGTTTGCCTGAAAGTTTCAAGAGAAAGTCAAAACATTTTTTTGTTGAAAGTCACACATTCGCGCCACGGGCCTCTATTTTTCTGTGATCCCCCACTTCCGATGAAAAACTAGCTGACGTGCGAATTAGACACGAAAGACCGGCTGCTTTCTTCACCGGATTCAAAACTCAAGTCCTTTGTGCGTTTCTTCAAGCTTTTCCAAAGGTCTGCAGTTTCCGAGTTTTGTTCTTTGCTCAAGCAAAACGGAAAGGACGCATGACTGAAGCAGGAAATTGAAGTTGTTTGCTGCTTTGTCGTGCCCCTCGTCGAGAATCAATATCTTTTTGTGGTTGCCAAACTTTCTGATGTCGGTGTGTGTACTCGTGAACAATGTCTACGGAAACGCATCACGCGCGCAAAAATATGTCGTTGGAAAGATCTGTCTGCGCAAGCTGTTGTTTTGAAAGAACATTTATCTTCCTTTGAAATTCAAACAAAAAAGAGGAACGGTTGTAGGCATGACCTTCAGATACTCGTTGTCACAAATTGCCCTGGACGAAATTGAGAAAAAAGCTAAATCCGAATGCTGAATGTGACGAAAGCTGAATTGTTTTCCCAGTTTGATGCAGAGTACAGCATACTCACATTCTTCCACCTGCACAGCTCTGTCCTTGCCTTCATCAATTTGAACCACGGTGTCCTTCCCTCGATCCAGATCCCTCTTTCTCTCCTGACATTTCAGGTAAGTCATGAGCATGATGTTGTGAAACTCTACATCTTGCTTGACTTCTTCGTGAAAGTGATGAACAAGCTGTGCGCACGCATTCTGAAAGGAACAACCGATTCCCAGCAAAAAAGAATGCACCAACTTCTTTTGGTACGTATTTTCGCCATTTTCCTGTGCACCACAGACGCGAAGGTTTTTGCAAGATCAGACACAGGAGAACCCATTTTGTTCCTTTCAATGACACAACCTGCCATTTGATTGCATGGACAGGGTAAATTACGCGTTTGTCTAGAAAACACAAATGTTGTTGCTGAATTCTGCTTGATTCTGACCTCCATCTTTTGGCGGTCTGTGGCTGTCTCTTCAGGCTCTTGGTCAGCGGCTTTCTCGGCCATGTCGTGATTATTCAGAGTTGTTGTTTTTCTCTGACTCACAAAACTGTGCACCTGAAAAATATAGCATGGACGTTTTGTGTTGTTTAACATGTCATTCGTGCATTCAAACTCTCTCACTCAACTATTTTGTACTTGTGCTGTTTGTTGTTCTCTTTCTTCGTTCGGACAATGGATCTCGCTCGTGCGCTTCTCATCCAAGTATGGGAGGTTCAGAACCACGTGGGATGGTGTACGTGTGACGTGCGATGTGGCATCACAGGCTGAAATACGTCGTCACACGTCACACGTTTTGACGCGTCGTTCTGTAACTAAACTTAAATATTAACCGCCTTTGGTCTCACCTTGTAAGGTGTGGTCAAAATCTTCTTTGCGTGCAGTTGTCGAAGCGAAGAAGGCGAAGGTTCAACGAAACGTGAAGCTGTTCGTAAATTGGCAAGAGAAATGCGGACGAAGATGGATTTTGTTTGTTGTCATTTATTATTCATGCACGTATCTCTTGCCGTCGATTTAACGAGAATAACAAAACGCGAAGCAGAATTTTGTTGCGTTGTGCGAGAACAGTTGGTTATCTTTCTGCTGAAATTCGTTTTCTTTCGTCTTTGGTCAGTTCTTTGTGTTCAGGAAAGGCTGGTCTTTTGACGTACGTTTCCTTGCAGAAAAGTTTGTGTTTGTCCGTGTCCTGAGTTTCAAGACTGTGAAGCCACTTGATGTAAAAACTTTTTGACAGAGGACAACAGAACAACGCATTGCTCATTTTTCTCCCTGAACAGCTGGGCCAGATTTCAGTGGATCACTCAGAGCATCACCGGTTCCAAGTCTGTTCAGTCATCTCCTCTACTCATCATGAAAGGATGCAACACCTGAGCTTGTCTGTACAGCAAAAACACATTTGAAATCTAGGTTCTTCTCATCATCCAGCACAACATCAGACATTCTCAAATCAGCTGAAAAGGTGGGAGTATTCACAAGACCTGATAAATTTAATCAGAGCCAGATCATTTCTGCATGGGGAACGCTGACGATTTGCGATCACTTTCCGGGAGAAGTGCGAAGGTCACCATTGGGGTTGAGGCTGAACCCAGTGAGTACAATGAGAGAGCGGACACACTGAGCGTCCCAAACCCACCTCGGAACACTATTTTTTGGGGGACGGTGAAGGCTGGATGAGCAGTTGGGGACACTGAACAGATTGGAATGGAATCTGCTTACACTGTGCCTCCCCACAAGTGTGTCTCTGGGATGCTCACGGACTGATTCCCTCCTGATGGTGGTGTTCGCCCCCAAAAGTCTTTGCCCCCAACTGCACAGAAAGGAGTTCCCTTCACTTCTGAGGGTATCCCCAAAAATCATGGATGCCTATTGATCACACCTGAAGTAATCTGTTCAACAAGAGCACATTTGAACTTTTTCCACTCATCATACAAAGGATGCAACATCTGAAGTGATCTGTTCAGTGAGAGCAGTGCAGATGTTGCATCCTTTAAATAACGAGTGGAAATATGCTCTCCCTGAATAGAACACGACAAGTGGTGAAAGTTTGAAATGCGACACATGGGGACAAAAAGCACTGTATCTGGATAGTAGATTTTTCGGGATGTAGTTCGGAATGGAACGCAGCTGGCATTCCATCACGAAACTGCGTTCTTTTCCGAACTGTACAGATCACTTCGTGACGCTCAGTGTGTCCACGGTCTGATAATGGTTGGGTGTCAGGACCATCACCGGGAGGAGAAGGAAGCCCAGCCACCACTGTCCATATGAACACAAGACAGAGATACTTCCACAGAACAAGGATACAGAGTTGCATTCCCCACAGAGGTCGAGAAATGAATGAGAAGTTTACAACCCCTCAGCAAAACTTGCAAAATGAAAAGAGTTTGGGAAAGTAGCCACAACAGTCTTGTGCAACCTTTTTCTACTTGCCCACTGGGGAATTTGGAAAAAGCTCCATGGAGCTCGTGGTGATTTGAGGAAATTTCGGTTTCTCTGATTTAGCTTGCTCTGACTTGGCTTGCTCTGATTTGGGTCACTTTTGAATCAAAATTCTTACTTTTTTCACTCAATACAACTTGGGAACTCATTTAGCACACACCCAAATGGAACAAATTTGACCAAATGGAACTTTTACACATTGTTTTTCAATAATATGCACATATCAACCAAAAAAATTGCCCAATATCCATTCTTAAATTTTCTATTGAAAATGACTTTTAACTCTAACTTTGGCCCCACCTGAAAACCATGCAAAAATTTTCAAAAATCAAAAATCAAATGCTACCACTCAAACACCTATACAACAGACTACATTTCATTAATATACTTCTTTCACCAAATATTTATAATTTCTCAGATACAGAGCCATTTCTACATCCACACCCTATATTTTCTGCACTTCTAAATTTGAACTTTTTGACCTGAAGAACCCCAAAATTCAAAGTTCCCCAAATCCTTCCTAGTGCACTATCCCCAACCCAAATTGAACCAAAAGAGCCCAAAAGATCTCAAATTGATCCTCATCTGGACCATGAAACTGCTGTACACATACTTTTGGAAGAGCCTTGGCTCACACTGATTTGGCTCGCTTTTTCCAAAAGCTCCCAAATCGTGCAACCCACCTCAAATTACCTAAAACCCACGCAGTCCACAAAAGAAATAGCGAAACCCAACCCTGACTTGGATCAGAAACAGATCGCGGTGATAATTTGCAGCGTACTCAGGGAGAGGAGGAATACGGACACTGGGTATAATGACAGTCAGGTGCGGTTTGAGGGCACGACAGAGTTATGGAAACAAATGTCACTGAATATTGACACAGACTAACGTGAGGTCGTCACTCGCGGAGAAGATCAATGAGACACAAAAAAACAGCAACGCAGGTCGTCCGGCGTGCAGGCATAATTCACCTCAGGAAATGAGGAATTGATGGATTCACGTGACCTCACGAACTTGCAACTGATTTTTCCTCAAACTTCGCGTTGCGATCACACATAGAAAACTGTCCGAACGTCCGCAATGAAGCACGTGGCCAAACCCTTTTTGCAACTGCTGACTGATACCACTCCGCACCCCTCAAACCCTGTGCGGTTTTTTTTTTCCAGATTGATACCCACAGTTGTAGACTTCGCTGTTGGTCTGTTCAGCTATTGAATTGAGATTTCTTCTCGTTTCGTAGAATCACACTCTTTTGCAGACACGAAAACAGAAGCGTCAATCAACGATTTCGTCTGTGATTTTCTCCACAACGATGTAGATTTTCTTGCCCGCGCGTCGCTGGTAACAGAGCTTCTTGAGAAGCCAGTGGAGGCAGGGGCAGACGGCCTGGACTCGCGTCTCCACGGTGCAGGCGACGGACACGCGCTGCAGCAGCATCACGATGTCCCCCGTGTCCACCACCTGCGTGCAGCCCAAACAGGACGGTGTATAGAGCGCAGACACCAGTGACCAAAGCATCTGTTCCATTTCCAGGGAAGCTTCGTACCTCAGACACAGCAGTGGACAAGAGCGCAACCAGAAAATTGATGAGGAGAATTGAGATGATGAAGACGAAGAGAATGTGCGCAGCCTGAACATCAACACCTGCAAAAAGGACTTGGTTGTCGAGCAGCAGAAAATATGTCCACTTCATCAAAGTTTCCAGGGGAATTCTTTTGTTTTACTGTCAATCATCTTCACAAGAAACGTGCTCAGAAGTCAGCGCTTTGGCGGATCCGTGAGGACAAGACAGCAAGGAGATGCTGTTTACCTGTTGGTCCGTACGTTTGCCGGAAATTCAATAAATTGACCATTATTTGGAAAACGGAGTAAAATCCAGTAAATAGGTCCTCGAATCCGTCCACCTGACATTCAGTGCCATCTCGCAGCAGGACGAGAAATACGTGCGGGAACGGGAAGAAGACGATGAGATACACGATGCTAAAGTTCATCAAGATGATCTGCATCCGCTGAACAATGTTGACGAAGTGTCCAATTGAAGGCAACAGTTGCACAAAATAGAGAATGGACCAAACGGATAAATAGCAGGAGATGATAAGGCACACGTGGATGAAGACGTTGCTGCTGTCTCTGATGTGAAATGCTTCGAGCGTTGCCTGTGCCAGGTACAGGAGAGCAGTCACCATGAAAAAGGCTTGACTCACTCTGTAGAATGTGGGATTGATGGCCAGATTCTTGTGTTTTCCAAAGCACGTTTGGAAAGAAGCACATGGGACGCAAAATTGAATTACAAATATGAAGCAGTCGAAAAGAAGAGAAAGAGCAATGGTCGTCACTAGCAACGAGTACAATCCTGTGATGATGCAGAACGAAGTTTCATCGTCGCTCACGTACCAACCGGAAAACTCAACGCAGTCGGAGCTGTTATACGTGTTGCCACCACTGCTGTTGCTTCCACTGTAAAGTTTGTTCTGGCCGCCAAAGAAACTGCTGTACAGGCGCTCAAAATACTTCTTCGTGTCCACGGCCACGATGCAGTAAAATGCGACAAAACACAGGACCCTTTGGAGAAACCAAAGGATGATAAAGACCACGTTCGTCTTGAACTTCACCTGACTCCACTCGTGAAAAACGCCTCTTCTCAGTTCCTGCAGTGCTTTGGGATGCTTCAGGATCTTTCTGTCCAAAAACGTCAGCAACATCACTGGATTTTTCTTCCTTAGTTTTGCACCCATTGCACTTTCGTATTCACTCACGTCATACCAACTTTTCTCAGTGAGGCCTCTCCGCTGCACTTTGACGAGATAAACTCCGTCCGTGTTCAGGATATTTCTTGCCAGGATCAAACATCCACAGTGAACGGCCAGCTCCAGAGGCCTCATGCCTTCCTTGTCTTCCATGAGCAGTAACGCTTGAATTTCAAACGACTCCAACCTGACAATGAGTTTCTTGAAAATTTTAACTGCTTTGGTCTCGTAGTCCAAACTGAAGTAACTGACCACAGCCAGGTAGTGAACGATGTTCCACCCGTGTTTCTCCTGCTGAAGGATGTTGGCACCAAGATTTCTCAACACTTCGACACATTCAAATGAGCCAAACATCACTGCTTGAAACAGTGGTCTGGATTCCTTTTGAAGGTTTTCTGGTTTTCGAGCAAGCCACGACAGAATCCTATCCTTCTTCGTCTTCCTTTCGTCGACATCGAGGTCGGTTCCGTTCAGTATTGCCCGTCCCACTTCGTTTTCTATGCAACTGAAGACTCTTTTGAGATCTTCCCACTTGTTTTCCTTTATTAGATTCCACAACGTACACAATCCTTTTTCATCCGAAGTGCAATTCACGCAGGCTCTAAGGTCTGCAGTTTGTATAAAATGGACATCGGCAATTTTGTTTTTGGATCGCATTTTCTTTTCCTCTGCTTTCAAATCTCGACTGCTCAAAAATTTGTTTTCTCAAACTTCACCACACTTTTGTTTCTTGAAAAGCGAGCTGGTATCAGTGCAAATTAGTATCTGAAGAACAACACTTTCGAAGACGTCAACCCAAGTTTTCTTCCCACAGACAACTGGACTTCAGGAGAGCCGCATTTTGAGTCGACTCGTCCAACGTCTTTCTGTCAACAACCTTGGTGTGGCATTTACGATCTTTCGGTCAGAAAGGAACAACGCCCGTCTGAACAGTCCCAGTTTCTCGTACATTGAACTGTCGAGCTGTACGGAATTCAGCTGTGCCCCGACAGAACTCGCAAGTTTGGCAGAATTTGTCTTTCAGGTCCTGAGAGGAGACCAAACAATTTTCCATCAGGAGCGGCAATTTGTTAAACTTGAAACTTTTTGGTTTCTGCGGGTATTTGCTTTCATCTCAGGCCAACGCTTGGTCCACTTTGGTGTGGTAATTTCTCACAGGAAGAAAATGCCACTCCTACTTTTGTCTCTTGAAAATCTGGTGCTCAGGTCGCATTGAAACAATGGTAAAGTCATACCAAGCAAGACTCACTCCTTCCTTTTATGTTCTATTTTGGGGCGACAAGGTGCGTCTTGTCTCGGAACTGTGCGGCAAAAGAAGTTTTGAAAGTCAAAGCAGCCGACAAAAACGTCGTTCTCAGTTCAGCGTTTTTCAACTGATATCACCATGGAAAATTTCACTGGAAAAGCAAAACCCAGGAAACAAAGCAACGGTTACACTGGCCCCGGATGAACACAAAACTTCTGACCAAAGCTGGCAGGCAGGGTGAGATGTATTCAGAGTTTGGACAAAACTCCACACTCTTTCACACAACACCCCCGTCCAAAACAAACACAAAATGTGCCTCATCTGATCACAAAGGGATGATTCCTGCACGATTCAGACCAGACTTGTGTTGAGTGTTTGACAACGCACGCAAGTTGAGCTCCAATGCCTTCCTTACTCGCACAGACTGCCTGGGCGAAAAGCACAATCTCAATTCTGTGAGGGTCTCACATGATTAACTCTCTTGGAAAATGCAAAACATAACCATTGTACTCTCTCAACTTAGTACTGTGTTCACGGAGAGCGGGAACGTCAAACGTTGCAACCAGATTGAGGTGAATCGAGATGATGTTCTATCCTCCATGGTCTACGGACGGCTTCTTGAATCAGTTACACGATTGTCCGTTTACGTTCACTCCGAGTGATGTGAGGGGAGAATCAGCTGTGCTCTTCAAGCAGCCACACTATGGCTTCACCCTGTCCTTTCCTGGACCTTTGCCTTGATACACCCCACAGCTTCTATATTTGGTGGAATAGTCTCCCACTAGCGATGAATGCTTCATTCCCTGGCTTGATTGCTGTTGTTTAGAGAAGGATTGTATGACAACAAACACCATCTAAACAGTTCAAGGCAGGCTTTGAAAAAACGCACTTTGTTTCAACTTCCCTTTTGTCAAGTATGACAGATGGAATGTCCTGATGGAGTACCATGGGTCCTTACAGTGACAACAAAAGAAAATGGGTTTTGTTGGAAACTTCAGGAACAAAAGAAAACTGTCCAACCTCACGTACAAGTTTTTGTGAATTTTTGCCCAAGATGATCGCAAAGCGTAGTTCACAATTTAACATTCGGAATGTCCATCTCGACAGATCCAGTGGAAATCTGTTTTCCATTCTTAAAAAGGAGACATCTCCAACAAAATAAATTGGGAGATTGTGACAAGTTTGAGACCAAAAAACGTTTCAACTGTGTGGGTGGATAACAAAGAGCATCAATTCTTGTTCGCATGGTTTCCAGTTTTGTGTTGTTGGTGTCTGGTGTTGTGCATCACAACAGATCTGCAAAATTGCCAAACCTGCAGACGAAATCTCTCCCACATTTTGCATTAACGCTTTGCTTACACGTGATTCGTACATTTGTGCCACTACTCGAACCACTGACACCATCATGATTCCAAGTTTGTACTCTTTGCATTCACTCTCTTGTTTGTTGTTCATTACATTAAATGCTGTTGTCATCTGTGGCTCGAGCTTTTGATCGTATGGTGTCGTGCATGAGGCACTAAAATCATGAAACAGTTGCACCATCAAAGCTGTGCATATTTGGGTGCATCTCACGGCTTTTAGTCCACAATCAGGAATTCATGCGACTCGGGTATCAACCGGCTGGCTCGCACACCCCGACAATCTGAGACCAAAGAGGTCAAAGAAACACTTGTCAGGACTTGGAGACTTTCAAGCCACCAAAGCCATGCAGTCACACGGAAAGTTCCGAAGTTTTTACAGAAACATGATCCAGAAAACAGCAAAGTTGAAAAAGGCCAGAATTGTACCAAGATTTAGCAGCAATCGTCCGCGCAGCAGACAATGGTCAACAAAAAACACCATGTGGGACTTGATGAAAGACGACAAAGCTGATGAATTTGATAAACTGCTTGGAAGACTGGACGAAGAAAAGAAAGGAGCCTTGTTGAATGGCAAATGGATCAAACCGCAAGCAGAGGACTTGAAACCAAAAAATATCAAAGAGAAACTAACAAAGCAATTCAAGTCGTTCTTCGAAAGAAATCAAAGAAATCGTGGCTTGCAGGACGACTCCAGACCTTTGTTTCAGAGCCTGATCTTCGGGTCGTTCTGCGTCTTCAGAGCGTTGCTGAATCATGGCGCTGATCTTTTTCAAACAGCTGAGAACGGTTGGAACATTGTGCACTATTTAATTGTCGTCAGTCACGAGAACAACAAGTATGAGCAGAAAGCTGTGAGTATCTACAAACAGCTTTTGTCCGAACTCACAGAATCAGATGTCCGGACCCTTCTCGCGATGGAAGACAAACAAGGTTTGCGACCTTTGGAATTGGCAATGCACGCAAGTTGTTTGCAGCTGTTCAATGCCATCATGAACACCCCTGGTGTCTACCTGGTCAACATTCAGAGAAAAGGATTGCAGGAAGTATCCTGGTATGATGTGACAGAGTATGAGAATTTCACCTACTGTAAACCGTCACGATGTGACAAATCTCCCATTGAAATAATGACATACTTGGACAGAAAAGTTTTCAAATCTGAAGAGGCCATTGCAATTCTGAGAAAAGGGATGCTCAAAAAGTGGGCGGACAAAAAGTTTCACGTCAACGCAGGGTTTGTGTGGATATGGTTTTTGCTCCGCTTGGTGTCCGTTGTGGCATTTTTTCTCATGCTCACAACAGATATGAAAACATTTTTGCACCAAGTATATTTCTTGACGATAAGCATGTTCACCATTGATTGCGAAAACACAAATTCAACTTCCGAATGCGGCGATGTATTTCTGAACAAGAGTGTTGGATCCAGTGTAAATGGAGTGAACAACGAAACTGAAAATCTTGAGGCAAACACAACTGAACTTTCTTGCGCTCCATTTCAAGGGTGGTACATTTCGACAAGGTCCATAACCTCCAACCTTGGATATTTTCTGGCTTTATTGATGAACTACATGTATCTCACGTTATTTATGACTTTTTCCCTGCTCTATGACGTTGTAAGCGTACTCCAATACATCCTGCTGACGGTATTGGGATGCAGGAACTGGTACCGTTGGCAGACACAGACGAAAGATGTCATAATATCAACAACTTTCTACAGAATTTGCCAAATGTTCTTCACTGTTTCAGCTTTAGGATTCTTAAGTTTTCACACACTTGCTTTGATGCACCTCATACAGTTGGACAGCGTCACCACGACCTTAAAATACATGATCTTGAACACATGTTTCTATTCCATGTGGTCGATTCTGTATTTTGTGCAGATTATGCCTTCCGTTGGACACTTCGTGAACAGCATAAGAAGACTGCTTGGAATTATGGCAAATTTTATAATTGTGTACCTTCTGATGTTCTTTCCATATCCTCACGGATTTTTGTTGCTTATCAAGGACACCTCCAATTGCGACGTCCCTGACTTTGAAAATTTTGTCGACGGAGTTTACTCATCGTTTAAAATAATGCTGAACATGGTGGATTTGTCGCAGTACGCTCCAGGTGATCAAACTCAAACTATTTGCTCTTCTTGCAAACAGAAAAAAGAACAAGTTTCCGCAAAAGTTGAACTTTGCACAACGTCAAGCACACCGATCAGCTTCAGTGGAGACCAATTTCCTTTCATACAGGCACTGAGAACATATTCCTGAGTTTTCTACACATGATCTTTGTGTTCGTCGTCGCAATTTTACTCATCAATTTCCTGATCGCGCTGCTATCTGCTTCCGTTACCGAGGTGAACACACATTGCCCGTGTATTTTGGTGAATTTCGTCTTTTTCTTGTCGAATACATAAAGATTTTGAACGCATATTTCAGGTGGTGGAAACCGGAGACGTGATTATGACGCTTCAGCGAGTATCCGTGGCCTGCCAAGTGGAAAGCAGAATTCGAGCTTTCTTTCCCTGTATTTACAGACCATTGAAATGTTTGTGTTTCAAACGATTGGATGGGAAAACGTTTGTTGTTTGTACCAAAATCACTGACGACATCACCAATTCAGGAAGCCACAAGTAATCACAAAAGGAGAGGGACAGGTACTCGCACGCAACAATGTTCCAATGCGGAAACGAAGGACAAACTGGCTCTTTTGCGTCTTGTTCACACGCACTTTGCACGCCTCACCAAACAGCCCGTCATCCAGCCGATGGTTTCGTACGTACCAAGGTACCTTGATTTGGATCGTCTGCTCCGAGAGTCAGACAGATTTGCTCGGATCGCAGGTTGAAGAAGTCTGTAGTCAATCCATGTCAATGCCCAGCGTGCCCAAATCTACCGCGCAACGAGAGGTCTCGCTCGGAACAATCACTGTGAAAATGTCGTAGTCCCGAGTTGCCAGTGTGCAAGTTGAAGCTTTGATTTGACATGTGGTCCCATCCCTTGCACGAAAACTATTCAACCCTGAGCACTTCACCTGAAACAAATATACAGTGCAGAAATCCTGAGTTTCTATTTTGTTGCGTGTTATCAAGAGAGATTTTGGAAATCAATGACTTTCGAATCGTGCGCTCGCAAGATGCAAACTTTCATTTGTCTCATTACCTGTATTTCCCGGTTTGATGCTTTTAAACAAGCGTCAGTTATTATTATTGTCAATATGGCGATCAAGGCCAAGCCCAGCACACCGGCGATCAATAATCCAGCCACTGCACCATTGTCCATCGTGTCGCATCCGCAAGATCTGACGTCTTTTGTGACGACCAGTCAAGATGCACAAATTAAAATTGAAGTGACGAAGGGACGATTGAACAGAACTTATACAACTCGTGCGATATCTTCAAACATGAAATCTAAGAGCGCGACCGTTCATTCTCTGGCCACGAATCTTCTCTTGCAGTTTTGACTTGTTGTATAAGTCAACTATTTCACTCATCATCATTCAATATGTGAAGAAAGAACTCGTGCTGCGCACTCGTTCATTCTGGAACACATATTGAACGCTGATTCGTGCAATATTTGTGACAGAAATTCCCTCGGTGTGACGAACAGCGTCCGATATTGAGAAAGAAGCCCACACAGGTCTCAAGTGGAGCAAATATTCACCACGTCATGACTTTGATTGGTTGACAAATATTGTGTGTGATCAAAACTCACGAGGATGATCGTCGAGGTGAAGAAGATTTTGGATCTTGCTTCGCAGAGCACTGCTTCAAGTCAAGGGCATTCATGAAATTACTGTTTTATTTGCACAATGAACCGTCAAACTCACAGCTGATTCCATGAACATCATCACGCAAAAATCACCACAGCAAAAAGTTTCACTTCGGATATGTTGAACTTCGTAAAACTGGTTTCCGCGTTTGTGAGCCACAACCTTCGAGCTCGTTGGCAGCGCTGAGCAAAGTGGCGACCAAACAGATCTACTTTGCAAATTTCGACCGAGGTAGTGGAGACTTTGACGGAGACCTTCCCGCCATGTTCCTGTCACTGTATTTCACCATGGAAGGTTTCATAGCTCTCTCTCCTGCCCCGTCGCCTCTTCTTTTTCTCAGCTCAAGCACGTCCTTAAGATCTCCAATCAGATCCTTCTTCATGTTCTTGGCGACAGCAGGAGAAACAGACCTTGACTTGGCGTTCGGGTTGGACAGGCGACTTTTGCCCTTTTCTAAGTCTGCAGGTGTGAAAGGCAGCTTTCGCTCGACAGGAGGTGCTGTTTCATCCGCGTTTACAGTCAGTTTTGGAACCGGCGGTGGTGGGGGTGGTGGCGCTGGGGGTGCGGGCACGTCTTTTTGAGCTCTTGCCTTCGTTTTCTCTCGTTTTTCCTTTTGCCGTTGCTCTCTCGCTTTCTTCGACGCTTCTTCGTGCTCTAATCTTCGTGCTTCTTCTTCTTCTTTCTCCAAGTCTTTGGCTTTATCCAGCTGTGACTTTTTTGTGTCCATTGTTATTTTGAGCTGTTCAAGTTCTTTGCGCGTGCTTTCCAAATTTTTCATCAAATCTTCCTGCTTCTGTTCATCACCTTTGGTTTTGAATCGCTTCGCTTTGACTTCCTCGTGTTCTTTTTTGATTGAGGCGAGGCTGTCCTTCAGAGATGCGAGCTTCTGTTTTCGAGCTTCATCAGCTGGATCGAATCTGTCCTTTGTGTTGCCTTCCTTCTTCTCGGACACAGTTCGCTTTGCTTGATAAATTTCTTTCGTCTTCTTTGTTTTTGATGCCTCCTCTTTCAGTCTCTCTTCTTCCTTCTTCTTGGCAAGATCCTTGGCTCGTTGTGCGCTTTGACTTTTGATTTTGGCAATGATATCGTCGGCGTCCACGTTGTCTTCTTTCCTCCCTTCCTCAGAGTCACTGCTATCAGAGGAACTTGAAGAAGAACTCGAGTCATTGGAAACTTTCTGAGGACTGACACGCTTTGTCTTTTTGGACTTCTTTCTGTATTTGATGTCATCGACATCAGGATCAGCTGACTTGCCGACAGGTCGTTTGACGTCTGCCTTTTTTGACTCCGACTTTTTGTCCACAACCTTGGTCACCTTGCTGTCCACGCTCTTCGAGTCCTGCGCCTTCGTCCCCTTTATCCTCGCGATGATGTCTTCGGCGGTTTCCACTTTAGGTTTCTCAGCATCAGAGTCACTGTCGCTTTCACTGCTAGAGGAACTGGAACTCGAAGAACAGGAACCAGAGGAACTGGAACTGGAGGAACTTGTTGAAATAGTTCTGCCCTTTGCAATGATCTTTCGTTGTCTGTCTTGACTGTGAGCTCCACCTTGACTGTCCGTTTCTGATTCGCCCGAGGAGCTGGAGCTTGAATCGCTACTGCTACTTGAACTGTTCTCAGAGTCGCTACTTGCAATTCCTTCGCTTCCTAATGTGCTCCCATCACTTGATTTGAAACCAGTCTTTCTCGGGTCTTTTTGTGCATTGATTTCTTCCATGTCCACGTCCAAGTCCAGTATTGCTGCCAGCTCAGCTTGCATGTCGGCAGACAGGTCTTCCAGATTCAAGTTGTCGTCAATACCAGTTGTTTCTTCGCATTCGGAAATTTTCTTGTCCCTTTTTGTTTTCTTTTTTCTTTTCACTTTCTTTTCCTTTTTCTTTCGTGCTCCCTCTGACTCGTGTCGAGTGCCAGCAACCGTGTCCATTTCCAGCAACTCAACCAGTTCATCCGCATCCAAATTGTCGATGTCCAGACTGTCGATGAAATCTTCGTCGCTACTGGCATCAGTTTTTCTTGCAGCTGTATTCACCTCTGGCGATTCACGTTCAGACGTTTGAGATTGAGATTTACGAGAAGATGCTTCTTTGTGAGGTTTACCAGATTCATGTGTGCTTTGCTCCGACCCAGAGTTTTCTGTGCCGGAGTCCGACACGCTGTTTTCATCTGAACTTGACGAATCATCTGCACTTGACTCTTCCTTCTTGGCATTTTCGTTGTCCTTGTCACCGTTGTCTTTGTCGCTCTCTTCGTTTTTTTGCTGTTGTTCGACCCCCTTCTCAGTCTTGGTATTTTCGTGACCAGTTTCTTGTTTCTTGGTCTTCTTGACAGTTGGACCTTCGCTCACCCCGGCCTTCTCCAGTGATTTGAATTTGATCTTTTCGCGAGGTTCCTTGAACAGAGCGGGCGGTTCTTCGTGCTCTTCCTCCCGCAGCTGAATGTCGCCATCCTTCACCATCTTCATGACCTCCCTTGAAACAAAAATAGAATGCAGGATATCGTCGTGTCCATTGCACCTGGTGGATTTGAAACTTCCAACAGAATTTTGTTTGACTAGTGGCAGACGATTTTGTGGCGCCTATTCCGATCTGTGATTTTGAATCAACGATGTGGCAAGTTGTTTTTGGAACGACTTACTTTGCAGATTTCATGGTGATTTCTTTGGCGCCGCCAGACATCTTGAACTGGTAGAGGACGAAGTGAGGAGGCGATACCAGAGTGAGGCGAAACTGCTCCGGGACGATCACTTTGTACCTACGAAACCACGAAAGTTCGGGCTATTTGCGCAAAAGGAGCATCTGTTGACATCAACACAAGAAATTGCACGAAATGGACCAAGCGACAGGTCGGATTTGCGTTGGATAAGAGACAAGACGACGAGCCGACGAGGTTTCATGGAATACGGAAAGACAAAACAGACTGACCTTTTGTCATAGCCAATTCTTTCAATTATCCTGATGGATATGGCGACGGTGTGAGGCGATCCTGCTTCCATCTTGAGAATGAACGGCAGATCTGCGAGCCATCCTGTGAAAAAAATCCACATTGCTCACCAACAAACGTGATTCCGGAGCTGATGGGTCTGTCAATGATGTGTTTTTCGGTCGACTTGATTCCTGGCTGTCTCACTTACGCACGCTCGTATGTCTTGAAACATTGCAATGCCATACATGCGTATTCCCCGAGATCACTCACAGAATCGGTACCAACACAGAGCAACCGGAGAGAACCATGGCAGGGTTCCAAACCACTGTCACAGAATGCCACCTGCTGCTTCTCTCTCACCTGGCAGCATCGGCACCGGATTGCCCTGGATGTGCAATTCCTCGAGGCCACTGACGCATCTCAGATCCGGAAGCACAGTCATCCTGTTTCCCCTCACATCCAACTTCCGCAGACTGCGTCTCATGGTCCCCATGTCCGGCAGAGTCTCCAAATCACATGATGCCAGCACCAACGTGTGAACACAACACAACTGGTTGTTTCGCAGTAGATTTGCAAGCTTCAAAACGCCCGATGGGTGTTGACCCCACAACTTGTTTTCCAGCTTGGATTTAGTGAAAATCACCTCGTCAATGGTGTCGTCCTTCGCTTCATCTGTCAGATTCACAAGCAGTTTGTCGTACTGTGACATCAACAGGGACTTTTCGATGAGATTCAGAGCTGCTTTGCCTGAGTCCTCCTTGTGTAAGATAAATTCACAGGCCATGTTGATATGCTGTATGTGAAGCAAAGGTGTTTGCCTGTTTCGTTCACGTTCCAATGTGCAGAAACGAGCTGTCGTCTGTGAAAGTGCCCGTGATTCGAGAACGCCAACCCACCAACACACTGAACATCCCTCACACCGCAAACAACCACTTGATTTTGGCCTTTTGTCCAGCGGGAAAAAAAATTCTGAGAACCGAAGAAGAAGACAGATTTCGCTTCTGTTCACAAGCCCGACTGGTTCGTCCGATCCATTAACAAAATGGCAACCGTTCTGGACAGCGAACACACTCCCAATCCGATGCTCTACTTGCAAGAAGTGCTGGGGTTGAGGAAGCAACGATAAACATCTCCAGAGTAAATTGGTCCCACCTACACCTGGCTTGCGCAGACCACTCAATTCGTGAAGCTGCCGCAGTTTTGCTGTTTAGATCTTGCGATGAGTCGCTCGAGATACACTCAGTGTGTCCGCTAGTTTTCAAACATCACTTTCTCTGGGATGATACTCGCTTCCGTACGTGTTTACGGGCAATTTTCAATGTTCACCGGACCAACAGTTGCACTTTTTGTTTCTTTGATATTTTGCGGTCTCCGTCTGTCTCGTTCCGTCAGTTAAAATCACCCTTTCACCGCCTGTGTTTGTCGATCGAAGCCAAGTGTCTTTCGTATCAATTTGAGGTGTCGGCAAAGCAACTGGGAGGAATGTTTTTGGCGGAACAAAAATAGCTTTTCTTGCTGCGTACTCAACTGAAGTTCCTCTGCTACAGCTTCAGATCAGGTTTACAGCATTACTCATCTTATTTACCCGAGAAAAACAGCTGATGTTTTCGGTGGAAACCCTCGCAGCTGTGTTGTTGGTTGCTGCAGGAGGTTCTGTGGGGCGGAGCGCACTGCACTTCGTGCTGAACTTCGTCCGCTCAGTGGGAAGTGATAGCGCCCGATGCGTGTTGGACTTGTGTGCACAGGAAACAAGAAAAGTTGGCCAACCATTTATTGTTCAAGACATTTCGTCTGCCGCAGCAAAGAGAACATAATTACCTCACTGAGTCAAACGCTCAGGATCGGTTCAGGACGCAGTGTGCGAAGCAGGTTCCTTTCCTGACAGTTTCTTGCATGGGTTCGAGTTGGATTCTGTCATATTTTTTGTCGTTGATATGTTTGCCTTTTGAACAGAAAACACGCACAGAACTAACAAGACTCGACGTTCAAGACATACACGTGTGCTATTTCCAGCGTGTTCTACTTTGGCAATGATTTGTCCAGTTTCGCCACAGAAGGACTTTGTTTGCTGCTTGCACCTCCACCACTGCCCTGCAACCGACCTTTCTTCTTTGCCGCTAAAACGTCCTTCAGGTCTCCAACCATGTCCTTCTTCATCCCCTTTTGAGCGGCTGGGGATGGTGACCTCGGCCTGGTCTTGGGGTCAGCGAGATGCGATTTTGCACTTTCCAGATCTTCAGTTGAGAAGAGGAGTTTTCGCTCTGGGGGAGGCCCCTGGTCCTGCGCGGCGCGAGGGTCGACGGTGACAGCGGGAATGGGGGGCGGGGGAGCCGCCGGAGCCACGGACTCGAGAACGACTTCCTTTCCGTGACGACCCTTGACCACCTCCTGCTTTGCTCGCAGCTCCTGCTGCAGGGCAAACTGCATATTTGCTGGATTCATATCAGTCTGAAAACAACAGCCAGTACAATGTTTTGCAACAACTCAAATTGCCTTCATGCCAACTTACAGTTGAAACGATCGCAATTCATTTGCTTCGTTCGTACGAGGCAAGAAATTTAAGTGACCGATCATCCCTGATATCTTTTGATCGGCTGTGAATATTTCATTACACTTTTTGGATCATCCACATAAGTTCTTGATCTTCACTGGC
>JAAUXT010112610.1_pt1 | contig 18219 bp, 15 predicted proteins | sample 7278171 | NCBI WGS metagenome assembly JAAUXT01 (sample SAMN14350112, study PRJNA611818) | marine sediment metagenome | isolation source: surface marine sediment (1.8m) | place: French Polynesia: Moorea | collected 2018-08
AACTCAGCTGGCTTAGCTGGGTGACCTGGGACGGGGGTTAACTAAGCTGGCTTGGCTGACTTAGCAAGAATAAGCCAACTTAGTTGCCGCTGGCAACTCAGCGATTTTGCACAGACAGACATTGAGAGACCACTTGCACTGAGCCCGAGGTTTCGGCCTCCAGCGCAGTCGCGTGGGTTTGGTCGAATGGGCCGAAAAGCAAAGAAGGAATGGAGGATGCTTGGGATAAAATGTTGCTGTGTCAGCCCTTGTTTTCCTGCAGACATCGTGCGTCGAACGCCTGATTCGAACTTTTACTTTCGTCATCAGTGTTTCAGCATCGCTGTGGCTCGTCTTGGCATTCGTCGGTCTGCGGGTGCCACCCGTCGAAGGGAGGGACATTTTGAAATTTTGCCAGTGAACAACGAATGGAAGGGAGCATGACACTTTTGAAAAGTGGCCCCCAGGAAAAAGTGCAACCCCGTGCAAATTTACCCGTGCGAAGTCCCACACAAAACCCTCCACCAGCAACCGGAACTGAGGAAAAGTCACTTTTCGCATGCTTTTGGATCTGACCACATCAGCGTTGGTCATCCATCAAAAACACAATAGAAATTCCGATAAGGATTTCCAGGGGGAGCGGCGCTTCAGCAGAGTCGCTGATGTAATCTTGTGTGGGACCGCTGCATCAGATCCCCATTTCAGCGTCCCCGAAATTACTTTTTTTCGACGAAAAGTCACAACTGATCAGTGAGTCACAGGACAAAGCCGAACAATGGCAGCCAATGCAACGATCAGTTGTGGGAAACGACGAAGAATTCGTGACGCGACAGCTCTGTCCCGAGAAGTCGCACTTGGGAGACCCAATATTCGTTAACTCTGACACAGGGATAAAATCCTGGAACAAAACGGTTTTCCTGGATCCGCCTGGAATTTTTGTTGGGACAAACTCGGAGCGAAACGTGTGAGCTGGCGGCAGCGCCATGGTTCAAATTGAAGCTGATAACACGCAGTCGGAGAGGCAGGCAGGCGGCAGCGTGGAGACTGCAATGATTTATCAATGGACATTAGCATCGATCTGTGCGCGCTGTTGAAGCTGCCTCCCCCGCTGCAGTTCAGTGAGGAAAGCTACTGTGGGCTCTCCCAACCACCAAGCAGCAGCAAAACCCATGTCACGGCATGGGCCTTCCACCGAGCGTTTCGTCAGTGGCGATCTGTCACAAACTTGGGCTGCAAACCCGGAATGGCACTCGCAAGCTTCCAAAATGTCAAAATGCCCTCGTATCCTTGTGGCTGACGTTTGGTGGCAGCCTTTTCACAGAAAGGCCCTCTTCAGTATGTCTGCCTAGCTGCGCATGATGTTGAAGGGGTTTCGGTCCCCCTTCGGTCTTGTTTCACTGCAAGTCAAAGCAACACCAAACAAGAAGACCCAAAGTTCCAGGGTGTGCATCAAAGATATCAATTGTGGACACAAGCATCTCGCCAGAGCTTCCCCAAACGCAGCCCCAGATAACATGTGCCCTACTTCACAGAAAGTAAATAACTTTAGTCAACAAACTAGCAAGTTTCGCGGGGCCCTCGATCTCGACATGGTTTTGAAGAGGCCCGGAAAGGAGATGTCGACAAATGCGAGTTTGAGGTTCGTTCCACATCTCGGCTTCGAACGCAAGCAGCGCAGCCAAAAATGTGGGTTTTTTTTTTTTTCAAATTCGCTTTTGGATGGTGGTATTATGACACCACCATTTTATTGTAAACTTTTTCCAGGTCAAATCAATGTGGTTTTGTACTTGCTCATTGGCCTCAGAATTTTGGTGAGGGGGCGGCCCACAATGGAGTGGGGGCGATTCCAGCTTTGAAAAGAAAAATCGGCGACCAAACACATTTTAAATGATTTGAACTGTGCACTTGTTGCGGCGCATGAAGGGCACGGGATCCGAGGGCCTGGATCCACCCCTGCAGCTGCGAAACTTCACAAATTCCTTCACTTTGAATCAACAAAGGCAAGGACTGTCTGAATTTGAATTTGGTCGATTTTTCTGTTCACGAAAACCAAATATTTGCGGGACAACGGATCTTCTTCTTTGAAATTTTGTAATTTTCGAATGAAAAATCTTGTAATTTTCAAACGTAAAATATCCTGTTGCTGTCAACAATGTGTGAAAAGTGCGGCGTGATTGGTCCACGCGAAACAGCTCGGACGAAGCTGTTCTGCAACTTGACTTCAACTTCCCCAGTCCGGCTGCCGTGGTTGTTTTCCTCAAGCTTGTGTAGGCGTACTCGTACCGCACTGATTGAAAACTTGGAAGGTTGACACACTTTTGCTTACGAGCAATTGCACTTCAGAGTGACTGGTGCACATTTCAGCCTGTTGTGTCCATCATCTCCACACGTCGAGACCCAAACGCGCTTCTCCCCATTCTCTCTCCCTTTCCTTTGGTTTGTTTTTGGAGGGGTTGTCAAAAATCCTGCTTTGTTCCTGACTGCTCATATCGAAGGTACTAAAGGGTGAGTATTCCACAGCTGACACAGTAAGATCAGTTCTTATCTCCACCGATTACGTGTGCTCCTTTCATGACCGTTTCCTTTGTCGAACAACGATCTCATCAGGACCTGCGCACAAGTGCTTGTTGCATTTTGCACTCGGCCTTGATACGACTTTTGCAAGGTCTGTCTCCACGAACGAGCCACCCACGTATTCGCCGATCCCACATGGCTGAAGAGACCGGTGGACGACAGGGTTCTAACGCCAGTCATCAGAACGTTCGTTGTGACACAACATGTGGCATTTCAAAACACAAGTCCTTGTGTCTTCCTGCCATTTTGATTGAAGTCACAATTGAGTCACCCAGAAGGAGCAAAAGCGCGAGACTTGCCAAAAGAAGCCACGAATCAGCCCCCAAGTTGAAAAGTCCCTGCACTGCGAAGCAACATGGCCCTCCCAAGATGCGAGTCCTGATTGGCAGCTGTGGTCACTGAACCAGACTGAACTGATTCTATGAAGCTGCGGTTGCGGTCTGTCAAACTCGCACTGACAAGCCTCACTCACCAGACAAGGGCGCCGAGTGGCAGAACTCAACAAGAAGCAGATGACAGACAGGTCGTGTGCCTGTATTTACAAACAAGACGTTATCATTGTCACGTCCCGCTGGGTAATGATTACATTAAATGATGCGTGCAACATCAACTACCAATTGTGAACATGTGAAATGTCTGATAAAAAGTGTCGTGTCTTGAGTGAGATTCAGCACACGGCTGTGCTCTGGGAACTACGCGGCACGAACCGATTCTTGTCTCCGAGAATTCCTTTGCAATTGCTGTGTCTTCCGGCACAAGAAAACAACATGTGATTGAAATCTATGAACCAAGTTCTTTTGTGTACTTTGCCATGTGAAGAACCGGACTGTCAGGTGGAGAAAAGACGCACGACAAACAAATTGCACTGCTTGCTACATGTGTCTTTTCTCTTACTTTTACGCACTTCTTCACAAACCCATTGTCATTCGTCACTCTCATTCTTGTCAAATTGTACACACGCAATCAATGTTGAAACTCTGTTGAATTTCTTTTCAGTGGGTGAAGAGGGACCTGTTACGCTTGGCGCGACACCGAGACCTGGAATTCGCTGCCAAACGCACGTGTGGCGCGGCTTTCCTCGTCCCTGCCTCGAGCAGCGCAGCAGTCACACATGGACGCTCCGCAATTCCGCACTGACCCAAACGCGAGTTTTGGTGGTCAGTGAACATCGCCAAATAAGATCATTGTCAAATTGACAGTGAGTGAATGTTACAAAAAGTATTGCCTGAGCAAAGAAAACAGTCCCAGCCAGTGGGTGTCCTACATTCCTGTTTCATTTTTTTTTCATCTCTCTTTTTTGTGGTTACATGCACCGAGCATGCATTTTCACTGGTGGAAATCACTGGCGCCCTGCCAACCTATCATTTCGGCTGGGAATGTGTGCCAAGAAGATCCTTCAGGCCCGACACCGCTAATGGCTTGTACGTTTGACTTGTTCCGCCGACAAGTGCACAACCACCACCAGCAAACCGCTTGATCAATGCCGCCACGGTGCCGTCTTGTCAATTTGAAACCAGTTGCCTTTGTGCTGACTTTTTGCAAGGCTGAGAAAATTCAATATTTCCCTGCAGACACAACGAATTTTGCGCATCGGAATGTGCAACCTGAATTAAATTTCTTTCCAACGTCATTTCGTGTTCTCTTCGCGGATCTGGAATAGCAGACCGCGCAACAACCTGACCACTTGCAACACGCGTCCGAATTGCAACATCTCCGCAATTTTGTAACACGGTTCCGATTTGGCGCGTGCCACAAACTGCAACATTGCAAGATATGAGAAAAGTATTTCTGTTAATTAATGCAGCAATGTGGCAGCATTTGGCTGCTCAGGTAGAATAAAATTTAGCATTAGACAGAGGAGTTTTGCAGCATGGTATTTGTAGAGCTTTGAATGAAGTGAAGCTCAGTCCCTGTACACCATGGTCAGGGCTCCCACTCATAATGTAAATAAACACCAGGACTCCTTCGCCAAGCAATCCCAACCTGTCCCGCAGACATCCCAACTCACTGCATGGGATACAAAAGGAACATTACGAATTAAATATCGTCAAATTCGACCAAATTACCAGTCAGACTGAGCATCGCACACCCCAGACTTGCATTCGCCATTGGCCAATTGGCGCGGAACGTAGGGAAAACTGTATCAGCTGTTGCTAGCCGCCTGCATCCAGGCTGAGCCCGAACTGAGGCAAACATGGTCGAGGATCAAGCTTGTCTCAGCCGAGAAGGGAGGTGCAGGCCCGACACGCTGTCATACACCCGTTGTCATTTCGCAAAACTTCTCCCAGATCGCCCAACTTGGCAAAATCACCAATGAACGGTGACCTGACCCGACGGGACACAACGTTTCTGCACCATTTCTGTGAACTCGGTTGAAAAGTTGTCCGCATGTGAGAGATGGAGCCACTGAGGTGACAAGGCTCCAGGTTCAGCAGCTGAGGACGTCGAGGGGCTGCAGAGCAGGTAGTGAAGCTGCAGTCTTCCTCTCACCCTCCCACAACGACAACTCCACATGCACACGCGCGGCAACTGGATCCGCCCGGCCCTGAGGCGCACTCCCCTCCCCCTCCCTTCTTCCCGCCCAACCGCCCTGTCTCTTGAGTTGTGTGCGTCGAACGCGCGACGCTCCAGTAGACTATCCAGGAACAAAAGCGCTTCTCAACCGACGCAGAACAGCCAGACCGAGAAACGTATCCCCCCTGTCTTCGAAAGGCAAACAGGATTTGTGACGTCCCAGTCGAACGTCCCAGAAGACACAATCATCAAAACGCCTTCATACGCCTCCGGCTTGCTGCACTCCTTTCACGGGCTGAAAAAAAAACAAACACGGCCCATCCAGGGCAGCTCTGCTTGCGGTGCGGTCTGGTCTCAAACACAAGACTGCGTGTTCATACGTACGAGGATCTATCATTTAAATGTTAGATTCTTCATGTTCTTTTGATCGGTCAGCGCGATTCCTTCTCTGTTGCGATTGCCTCACAGACTACACATTCAGCTCAACCGCGAAGACACGAACAGTCTAACATTTAAATGATAGATCCTCGTATCTCAAACAGCATTCCCATTTGGGGTGGGTGCGTCTCGGTTGGAGACTCGAAATTGGCGAACGCAGAGAATGAACGTCCGAACACACGGGCCACTCTTGCCGAAAGAAACAAATCAGACAAGTCTTCGCTCAAGAGACAATGCTCAAAATAATCGTTGCAAATACCAAATGGACACAAAAAAGTCGATTGCTGAAGCATGCATGTGTACCGATACACATAAATCAGTTTGTGTGGTGGGAAGGACCTGCTTCGCAGTTCTCCGCAGTTCTCCGCCAGTTGATTCCAACACATATTGATCTGGCATTGTCATCTTGCAATGTCGTCACATAGGCAAAAGCTGGCAGCTCGTGGTACTGGCCCCTCTACCCTGCCGTGGAGGCACGAGACCCGCGCACGGGGCGGATCCAGCTTTGCTGCAGAAGCTGCTCGCTGCACGCAGCGGAGGCGGGGGGGGGGCGGCTGTTGGACAATCTAGGTTTTCTTGCAACCAACATACCTGTTGGCACTGAGCACCAAATTCGTCCTTCTTGACGAGACGAAGGCAACATTTCCCGGCACTGGCACTCAAACCAGTCAAACCAATCACCTAAATCTGTCTTCTGTCGGTCAAAAACAGCAGGACCGGTCGCTGATCTGTTGGCTTTTTTTCTGAGATGGACAAATTCGCTCCATTCACAAAGGTAAGAATGGCAGAACGGTACGGAGTAGCGACAGGCGCTTTTGTGCTGGCTGATGTGCAAGTCAATATTTGCACGCACTGGATCTCTCTCTCTCTCTCTCTCTCTCTCTCTCTCTCTCTCTCTCTCTCTCTCTCTCTCTCTCTCCTTCTCTCCTTCTTGCGAGCAACTGCAGCAACAGGCAACGGGTCCGACTTGTTCAAGCGAGTCCCGAGTTACGGCCGTCCATACACAGACAAAGGAGCCTCACCGAGTCTAATTATTGCAGCCTCGAAACTGGGTCATCCTGACCCATTCCGCTTCCACTGGAAAGGCAAATAAGCGCTGCGAGTATGCACAGCAGCGAAGTGGGCACAAGTCAGCTGTCATCCACCAGCCCGTCAATATGCCATCAATACTCGTGCCGAACAAATCATTGCCAAACACATTTGCAGCTTGTCGAATCAATAGTGAGCATTTATCCGGGACTCGCCTCGTCCCGGTTAAAATATGTAACAAAAAAAAACATCGTTCAAAGATCAACTGATTCAAGACGAGAGTCGTTTTTGGATTGCAACAGCCGAGGCACATGCCAATGTTGGCGCATCAATGTGCTCGGTCTAAAACAAAGCAGGAGCCCGTACCTTATGGAAAAATCAATAGAAGCTACGACTGGCTGGGTCAACTGTGGCTTCAGTATAAATTTTACATCAACGTCTCCCCATCAATCTCGTACCGCAGCTCCAGCCGATTGCATGCTCTCAATACGACGTCAATATCAATACTCACACCACCCACCCATCCACCCAGCGGCCCGAACCCTCGTGCCCGGCACGACGGTTCAAGCGCACCGCGCACTGCGAGCGTTCTTTCCTCCAGCCCTTCTCCTTCGCTTTTCCTCATTTTTTGTAAATCGTCCTTTTTTTTCGATTGCAGTCGCTGCACGGGTAAACACAGTTCAAGTCAGTTCCTGGATGCTCGCTCCTCGCTGGCTTCGTTGTTTCTGTTTCTCAAACAAAAGCAGTACGAGGATCTATCATTTAATTCTGAGACTGGTCATGATCGGAACATTTGCACATGTTGAAACTCTTTGACACAGTTTCTACTGTTTTACAGTCTGCTTGGGTACAAAGTGGGTCACATTGTGCAACAATTGCACAAGGTTCCGATCATGACCAGTCTCACAATTAAATGATGGATCCTCGTAAATCCAAACGACCACGTCACGAAAGGCAATGATCGAGACAAGCACGTGGAAACTTGAAAGTCCTGGTCCTGTCCTGTTTTGCAAAGACATGACAATGTCGATCTACCAAGTCTACCAAGGAATCCAAAAATCTTCCAAACACATTATGTTCTGCGGAAGGAGCGCCTGCGGATGTTTCCGTGGTCACACAGGAAATCCCAAATTTGAAACGTCAACAAATTGAATTTTCATTTCTTTCGCTTGGTTGTGCCGTTTTCCTCACGAATCCCAGATTTCAGGCCGAAATTAAAAAGTGTGGCGAAGCAGCATGAAACAAATGTGTATGATCCGCTGCATTATTGATGAGGCACGGATTTATCAGGCGTAAATACACGGAAAGCAGTGAACGAAAACCGAAGATCTGTGCACGGAACAATACGTGCTGCGCGATTGCAGGCACAAAATCGTTCCACTTTGTAACATGTACCTGGCAAATAAAACATCTCTGTTTCACTCAACAGATAATGCATCAATTAACTGCGAGCAAATTATTGATTTCTTCTGTCTACATGAAAAGTAGCGACTTCTGTTTGCGAACAACTTGCTACACACAAGATCCGTAACCGTGTGTTCGTACTTCCAACACAGCTTCAACCATTTTTGTTCCGGTTGGAACAACACCAACTTTTGAACACGTCGTCTCTGGCTTACTGAGGCAAGGGGCGACCCAATCTTGACCAGGGTACATAATTGGCAGGGACGGCACAACTTCAACTTGGAAAACCAGAAAACTGAGCAGCGTAGACACGCGCCATGCTGGTGAGCCGGTGACCATTTTCATGCGAAAACGTGCTGCACGTTTTAAGAAGCTGCTTCTGTTAGCATTTTGAACTTCTACGTGTATCCATTGCCACCAACACATACGTGTTTCACGCCTGGCCAGAACGTATGTTCACAGACGAGGGGGTCATTCCAACCTCAACCAGAAAGCAGAGCTTTGAACACAATGCGCATATCCAGGAAACAGGCAGGTGGGACCTACCCACCCAGCAGGCAGGTCTGCTGACAGGAAGAGGTCCTGGAGTGTAACAGTCGGTCCTACCTCAGGACAAAATGTCTCACACTACTGCCATAGCACAACAGGGCCAAGGACCCACGGACACACCTGTGTTTCAAAGTCCAACATTATATCCAGCAGGGGGCACTCCAACGTCAACATTTCAGAATCTAACTTTGCTTGATCAGAGACTCGTGTCCACTGAAGAGGGTTTTACTCTTGCTTCAAACCAACAACAGTATCACAAGATCAGAACTGAGAATTCTCATGACAACCAAATTGACATTCTGGGGAGGGGTGATCATGTCACAACTGCTGTGCAGCATGTTGCTTGTTTCACTGCTTTATTAAAGTGCCCAACCTCAGAGGCAGAAGTATCCACCCAGCAACCTGTCCATGCCAAATTGGGCCATAAACCACACACAAGCACAATCCTGCATTGCTCTGTGGCAGAACTTATCCTATCCCTGCCACCTATGCCCACAAAACAATAACCCTTGAAGGTTGCCAGTGAGCAGAACTTGTCTCAGCTTGACGAATGAACTCCAGCACTGACAATTGTCAACTGTGTGTGTGGGGGGGGGCGCGCTTAATTTAGCACTGAAGACAAGACACCTGGGGATTGAAGGCATTGAAGGAATTCCAGCTGGTGTAGGTCCGGGCGTCCAAAATCACAAGTTGGCGCGTACAGTGGACAATTTATGGATTTTTAAAAGTACAAGATCAGAGACAGGCGCATCTGAATTCCTCAGTGAGGGACATTTGAGGTGTGTCTGTTCGCAACGTCGACACCAGGACTCCTCACAAAGCTTGTCTTGAAAACAGCGTTTCACTCGTAAAGTGCGATGCATCGAGTTTTATCTGCAGACGCTTTTCTCATGGTGCTATCTCACAGATTACCAAAATTCACACAGGTCCTCCGCATCCTGGTTCACTTCTAGGCAAACCAGTCTCTCGAAAGTGCGAAGGAATGATAGATCATTGACACCTTCACTCATGTCAGCTGTGATCCCGCGAGTTTGACGAAAGCTGTCCCAAATACGTTTCGCAACTGAAGAAGGTGATGCAAAATGGTACTTACGTGTGCAATCCCATTTACCCCGTACTGCCCTGAATTTACAAATCCCTGAAAATAGAAAATAATTTCTTTGAAACAGGTGAAACGAAACCAACACAGACTGGCAAAGATAATTCCATTTATTAATTATCGAATCCCAAGCGTCAAGCAAGTAGCGTCAACGTGACCAAAAATGAACGCTGATCAGCGCCTCGTGAACACATGCTTAAATCTTTGGTCACAAGTGAAAACAGGTGTGCCATGCAATTTCAGTCCTTTGACACGACTTCGAATCTGAGAGGGGAGAGGGTCCTTCACAAAACCACCTGACCGGTTGTCTTCTGTCTGACCTATTTCTGTCAGAAAGAAAATTGAAGCTGGTGACGTTCTTGACCAAGCTGATATGGCTGCAGTTGGGGGGAAGCCAGCCTGAAGTTGACTGTATCCCAGACCGCAAAAGATGCACCAAGCCAGGCTCCAGACTGACTGAAATGGTACAGAATGAGGGCTTGCTCCCAGCGTGGCATTGGTGAGCCCTGATGATTACACCTGGAGTTTTGTTGTCAACCCCAGCCTGGTTGGAAGGTGGGGGAACATCCACCTCCAGGCTGGATGAAGCCAGTTTCAATCTTGGCTCATCTACCGGGGCAACTCAAAGATCCACATGGGAAACTCCAATGCCACCTCAACTCCAGCCTGTTCCTGAGAGGGCAACTCTGGCCTCTAACTCACAGGTTGAAGCTGAATAGCCAACACAAGTCCATCTGCAGTGGGTGATATCAGTTTCCACAGGGAAACTAACTCCTGCCTTCAAAGCAAGATTCAACCCCAGGATGTCAATAGTGTGTTGTCCAACCCATACAGGAGATCACTAGGGTGCCAACCACAGCAAGGTTTGTGTGTGTGTGTGGGGGGGGGGGTAGATGAGCATGCTGTGGTCATCCGCGTGTGAAGACCATGGCCCCTCGGCTGTTGCCGATGCACACAAAAACTAGACTTTCAAGTTGAATTATCAGCCGCTCGCCGCGTACATCGCCTCGCATGAACTTTCTGGGCTTCCTACTTTTGCACACAGGGAGGGGGTCCAAAAATCTGCAAACTTCCAACATTTCAGGTTTCTGACTTTTTGCACACAGGGGGGGGGGAACCTGGAAACTTTCTGGGTTTCCGAATTTTTGCAGGGGGAGGTTAATAAACTCAAACCTTCCAACTTTCTGGGTTTCTGACTTTTTGCATGACAGAAGGGAAACTTGAAAAGCCGGAAAGATGGAAATCTGGAAACTTTCTAACTTTTTTGCACATGGGGGGTGGGGTAACCCAGAAAGTCAGAAACCCAGAAAGTTGGAAACCTTAAAACTCCAGCCAGCCTTCCAAGTTTTGCAAGCAGGGAGGCAGAAACCCAGAATCTGCACATTAGGCAAGTCAGAAGTCACTTTGGTGCACACTGGGGCAGAGGGTGCCAAATCAGAAGTTCGAAGTCCCAATTGAACCCCAGGTTAAAGAGTCCAAAATTTCTGAATTTCCAAGTTACCCCAAACTCGGAAAAAATTACCCAGTTCACGATCGGCAGATTCAGGCCGAAAACATCACCGCTAAAGCGGCTGATAAAGACGCTCGTTCGCCACCCGAAGCGCCTGAATCAAGAATCAAGAATGCAGACCTTTGAGCACAGGCGCATCGCAAGTGCACGACTCCCTTTCAGGCAGGTACGTCCTGGTGGTGGGTGGGGAGGTGTCACCCAGATTCTGGACGTGAGGGTGCGCATCAGGAGGTCCACCCCTCCCAGAGCGTCAAGCCTCTCGCTATTGTCATTGTACAACACAGGCTGGTTCCGAAGGACGCGACGTGTAAAAAATGGTCTTGTGTTGGCACTGCATAAAATGCTTTGTGGGAGCAATTTTGGGCCATTCTCCCAAAAAGTTGTCATCATTCCAGTCTGCACTGCACAGCCACTTGCTCCGAAACTGCCAGTTTTCGGCTGTTGAGTGCAAGTCAGCATTTCTACCGTGTCTCCATCCCCACAGAAAAGCCACGATCCACTACGCACCACGCTCGCTCCAATCAAGCGTCACACACACATACACACACTCACACACAGACACACACAGACACACACACACACACACACACACAATCGTCATTCGGCTGTGGGCATGAATGCGTGCGTGCAGAATGGCCGGTGCCCCCGTGGATTTGGAGCGGCGCGGACGCGATCACATGAAATCAGGCCCTTAGTCGCGCAGGACAACACGGGAACGGGACATCGCCACAGTGTCCAGCTCCAACGTAAATACAATCAATCCACCTCGCGTTACCATGGCAACTGCGAACAGGTCACAACCATCATCCAGATTCCACAACAACAGCCAACAACCAACATGTCTGTGGAAAAGACAAGTCAGGTTCTAATGGGTCTGTGAAGATGGGCCGATTCACAGGATCTCTAGTCAGGGCCCGACTGTAGGGGGCGTGGGGGAGGGTGGACTCATCATTTGGCTAACTTTCTTGTTTTCTTTCAATAAAAATATATTTATTCAACGACGTAGAAACAACAATTTTTCGTGCACACATAACCCGCTCATAGGTATTGTTTGTGATGGCAATTATTTTATGTTGGCATTTTTGTCCTTTCTTTTTCCGTTGGCCTGAACAAAATACAACATCTTTCCCGACCTCAAAAGATCAAACTACGAATATACAATAACAACCAAAAATTTCTTCTCTGTTGAAATCAACAACAAGTGTGAAGTTCTGTCGCCACGATCCCGGAAATACGCTCTTCCCATTCGATGGCGATATCAAGTACGTACGACCTGTGACTGAGACGCGACTTCGTCCAGGATAGGAGAGAGTAGGGGTTTTCACATTGGTGACGCGTGGTTGGGCGGCGTCAGAATTTTTGACGCGCGCATCAAAAGTCAACATGATGCCCAATGGAGAGCGTCAAATTATCAGTCTAGACCGATCACAGACTTTTTGACGCGCGCGTCAAAATTTTGTCGCCGCGTCACCAATGTGAAAACCCCTAGTTTTTCTCTCATTTACACAGAAAGAATACTTAGTACAGGATAACATCTGAGAGGATTTCAGTGTCTGCCTCAGCTGTCAAAAGATCCCACATTTTATTTTATTTTGTTGGTGTTTCCTCGGGCCCACACCTGTCTTTCCACAAAAATATTCAACACGCCCACACAATCAAGAAAAGTTCCGCCGTCAACAATGGATCAGGTCACAGGACAGTTGGGGTCATTCGGTACACTTCGTTTGAGTTTGAAATGTTCCGGTGATTCGGGCAAAAGTCTGTTGAGCGTGATTGGTTGGTGTTCAGAGACCGACCCACCAATTTTAAGCCCAGTCCCTTTCACGGACAACAGAGCTGTGTAGATACAAGCACGACTCACTTCGTTGTTTGCGCGCCCGACACGTCCGAGAGCAGTTCGTCTCCGTGGGCAGTGCAGCGCAACAACACAGTTCGCAAAGTTTGAAGAAAATGAAGCCAAAGCACGAGACAAGACAGGCAGGCAGGTGGCGGGAAATGTAAATGCCACAGAAGACACAGGCAACGTTGCTTGTTCCTATTGATCCACACGACACGTCACCCCTCTGTCATCACCGCAGTGGTTCCGCCCAGTCCCACCGCACGCATTCGGTGCAGAGTGAGCAATTGCGCTTCACTGAAACAATGCAATTTCTCTGGATCTGTGGCCACTACGGACTGAGGAACCAAATTCGGCAGTGTCGGCAATATCGTTGAACGTTCTTCGTGCAAGAATTAAGACACCGAACGGAAGAAGAATGTGACGGACCCTGTCCGTTTCTTTTCCGTGCCTCTGTATTTTTTTCAGGAGCGGGCAGATTTCAAGTGCTTGTTCGTGGCAATGCACGTTGTTCCTTGGCCAGTACTTGCTGAAATGAGATGAGTGCAATACTTCGTGCAGGAGCTGGACACATGTCCATGTTGTGGATTTTCTATCGAAATTCGCTGCACACATGACAAAACAAAAGAAGTTTGTTGCCTCAATTCAACTCAGAAACAAGCGGTGTTCACTGGGGAACAAGAGAACAAAGACCAATGAGCCCGCGGCTACACATGGCCAGCAGTACTGACCTTGCAAGTTGAGCTGCAATCAAGCAGTTGTTCCCAGATAGCCATTCAAAATGGCCAAAAAAAGAAGACATTTTTCTAAAGAATTTATGACGGTTGCAAAATCATAGCCCTACTTTTTTGAAAACCACCAAAAAACCCATAGAATTAAGTTTGGGCACACTTTTTTGAGGTTTCTTTTTTTGGCAGGAAGTTGTACACAGTGATGATGAGGGAGGTTTCCCTGAAAGGTTGGCATTCCCTGATCAATGAGTGCAAAAAAGGCCCATTTTTGGTGGCTATTTTTGATGTGCTGATTGGGTTGTTTGACAAAAATTTGCAACAGAATTAAAAAGACCTACAACACATTCCAAAATGGTTAACTTTTACAAAGAAATGAGGTCAAAAATGGCCTGAATTACGTAGGTTAGAAATCCAACACAGCACCACCGAACTATCTTGCATTGTGCCCGCGGCTGGGCCGAAAGGCCGCTTGAAAAAGAGAGAATGTGTTGCAGGCATTGCTCAACTGCAAGCTGGCATACGAAGGGGGTTCTGATGGAAGAGCACACAAGCCTTGGAGTTTCTGTTTAACAGAGGTAGGACCCTGATGTTGGGTCTGTCCAACCTCCCAGGACCTGCTTTGGGGTCACCGCTCTCCGCCTGGGACCCACCCAAACTTGTATCCACAGAGGAGGAGGCAGAAAGGAGGGCAGACCCCACCACTCCAAAAAGCACCAAAAGCGCCAACTCTCCCGGGAACATCGTACCAGCAATTGCTGGTGCATAACACAGGCTCCCTCCGAAGGAACCACCCGAAGGGGTCGCCGGGCAGGACCCCTGAAATTTTGTCGAGGTGGGTTTGGGACTTACCTGGTTAGGTTGTCCCTGCCCCCACCCCCGCAGACAAAATCTAACTTTGGGACAAAGCACACGCCTGCATTTTACGGTCTGGCAGGGGGTCTGCTGTGTTCGAAAAGTTTGGATTATTTTTCACACAAGACCACCTCTTGGCAACATTCCAGTTTGCAGGCATGCTTTGCAGTCCTTTTATAGTTTGCTTTGAGCAGCAAAACTGTATCTGGTGCGGGATGATCCAAATTTTTGCTGACGGCCCGCTTGTCAGATGACGCCTTGTGACGTCCAGCTGGACATCTAGATGCCCGGGTGTCCTGCATGGCCTGCGTCTTCAGGCGACCGAGACCACAGTGTTTTCTGTCGCTTCCAGATGCCATTGAAATACCCCAAACCCCAATCATTTTTCGTGCTCCTGTGTGGACGTGTAGAAATTTGTTCCCGCTCCACTCAGGAAAGAGCCTGACTTTCTACATCAAGAGATCAGAGATCAAAGACCAAAGATTGACGAAGAAATGGCCGTAGCTCGACCAATTTACAAGATCTCAACACAAAAATAGCTGTCTCAATGGCTACTTTGTCTCAAAAATAGATTCAGCTACAAAACAAGTGTAAAAAGTTCACATTGCAACCCCCATTTTTGAACGTAATTTCACTGTTTGACTTTGACACCTCAATAGAGGAATGCGAAACTGTTTTTCTCAGGGGACACTTTTTTGTCGTTCAATGCGCTACACAAGGCTACTGTTTCTCATCTTTCCAGTTTTGTGACATTCAAGTTTAGGAATACTTCTCAGTTGTCTCCAAGTAGCCATGTGCCTTCAAAATGACTAGAAATGACATTTTCACTTTTTGAGCTATTTTACATTTTTCTGAACTGACACCAGCAAAAAGGAGCCCAAAAATCCTATTTTTACTCACAAAAACTGGGTGTACAGCAGACTCTCTTTGCCATGGACACCCATGTGTACATAGCATTTTGTCCATGGTTGACAGAGTGTCCACCTCAAGCAGAGTCATGAATATTTTTGAGCTGAGCTATATTACCTTCCTGAAGGTCAAAAGGAAAGGAAACCTAGAAAAACTTATATTTTGAAAGGTAAAGCTCAATTACTAACTTTTTCAAAAAAGTTATCTGTGGTAAAGAGATACAAAAGAAAAGATGATTTTGCCAAAATAACCTCAAAAATTGTAAAAATAAAGAGAAAATAAGGTAAAAAATAAGAAATTTTGAAAAAATATTCCTGGACTATCCATGGTAAGGAGAGAAAGTTATCCTTTACACCAAGAAATAGTGTCCATGGTCCATAGTTGATGATAGAGTTGTCCATGGTAAGCAGAGTTTTTGGCCAAAAATTCGTGGTGCATCTTCAACTGTCCATGGTTGACACTTGTTCACGGTAAATAGTGTCCATCCACCACTGTATTCAATTTGGATATTTCATTTTTTGAGGATTATCTTGGACCAAAAACAGATCAAATGGACCCAAAAAGCCCAGAACCGTGCATTTATTTTTTTTTTTTTTTTGCCAAAATAAATGTCGACAAGATTTCCTTCCACAATGCCTTGAGGTGATTTGTCAGGCTTGACACAGTCCGGCTTGAAAAGCCGAACAATGCCAACCCTGACAAATCACCTGAAAACGTGGTGGAGGATGATCACCGTGATCTTGACTTTACACGATTTTTAGGTGATATGAGGAGGTTGCACTGTTGTAGGGAGCTGAATTTTTGAGCGACCTGAACAGGGCGACCAAACCAAGTCACCAAAAGGCAGCGTCTGCCAACAGCATGTGTACACCAATTTCACAGAAGATAAATTTCAAATTTGGATCTTTTGGGTATTTTTGAATTTGTATAGGTCAAGGATAATACGTGAGTAAGGAATTTGTCAAGAAAGCATTTTTATGTTTTTGGGTTACTAAATTTTGGACATCACTGCACAAAGTAGGTGATATCTCAGGAAGTAAAAAATGATGAAGGATGTAAATCAAATGTAATACACTGGCTAGGTGTTGAACTGGTGTCATTTGTTTTTCATTTTCAAAAATTTGTAGAAGATTTTTACACAGGGCAAGTTTAGGTACAAATTTGGGATTTCAGAAAAAGACATTTGGTACAGACATTGGAAAGCTTTATGTGCAACAAGGTGACAAGTTTCAAGGTACAGATAATTTGGGTACAGTTAGATGCATTCTAAGCAACAAAAAACACCAAATATTTATTGAAAGATCATTTGTGCATCTGCTCAGATGCCTTTCGTTTTGGTTGCTTGTGTTTCAGTCGCTTGCATTCTGGTTTCTCAAATCACCACGAGCTCCATGGGGCTATTTTTTCAAACTTGTTGCCCAGTCCAAGAATTTTTGTTCAGTGAGAGAGGGTACCCAGACGAAGCTGGTGCGTCCTTAAAATTCCGTTTTGGAATGCACGAATGTAAACTGAAACAAGAGAAGCAGTGCGCAGGACAACTGCACGTGGGAAGTCCCCAGGGTGTTGAGTTTGGTGGTCATGATCCTTTTTCTTTTTGTTGGTCCATATGATGTACGAAAATCAAAAACCAAGAAATCGCAAACTATTTGCATCTGGTTCTCAGGGAAGATGGCATGTGTATTCGTTTTGAAATAGCACAGCAAACTGCTTTCAGATACCTTTCATATGAATCATAGATCAAGAATCTATTTTAAGAAAACCTGACATTTGGCAATTTGTATCCGGTTGCTATGGAGTTTTGTATATAGTTGCTATTGAAGTTGGTGTGGGTATTCTTTTGAAATAGCACAGCAAACTGCTTTTAAATTCCTTTATTTTTATGAACTAGATTTAGCCTTTTGCAGTTTTGTATCTGGTTGCTTGGGAAGTCATGGACATTCTGTTGTTCAAAATTTATAATGTGGACTCAAAGGCCTTTGAATGAGTTCTTGATCAAGTCTGTAGCTTTAGCCATTGCTGAGACAGGGGGGAGGTGATAGATGGAATGGGACAAAGTGTGGTGTCTTGCCTGAGATACTATATTCTTGTGTACATTTGTAGATAATGTAGACCAATTGTCCCAGGCTGGCACTATTCGCCACCAATAACCCCTGCAAGGGGGGTGTGATGCGCAGGCAGAACAAAGTGGGACACAAAACCAGAGGTGCCATTTTTCTTGTGTGCATTGGCAAGACAATGTGGATAGGGGGTGACAGGAGGGAGAAAGTGGTACATCTTCACCGAGTTGGCATATACCGAAAAGTATTTTGGCATTGCCACCAAGTGCTCTTCCCAGAGGGACTTCGTACAAATAGAGCTCACTCGTACAGGCAAGCACAACGTGCGAAGACATCGTTGTGTGTAATCCGAGAGAAGGCGTCATGTAAACATCAAGTCTGAAAAGTATTTATTGGCCGAATTTTCGGACAATATTGTTTTCAGACGTGTCGGTTTATTTATTTATTTATTTATTTTTTTTTTTGTTTTTTTGTTTTGTTTGTTTGTTTGTTTATAGGTGCTAAGGCTTTTGAACCAGACATCACAGACCAATGCCCTTTGCACCAAAGACCCCTAGTGGCCCCCCCTTGGCGCTGACCAAAAATGGTGTATCTAGGTCACATGGTGCGGCCGCCATCTTGGATTTGGTGAAAAACACATTTTGGGGTGTCCTGACCTCATTTCTTGATGAAAGTTAACCATCTTGGAGTATGTTGTAGAGGAACAAAAGGCCTTCAACATATATCCCGTTTTTAGC
>JAAUXT010124241.1_pt1 | contig 18217 bp, 16 predicted proteins | sample 7278171 | NCBI WGS metagenome assembly JAAUXT01 (sample SAMN14350112, study PRJNA611818) | marine sediment metagenome | isolation source: surface marine sediment (1.8m) | place: French Polynesia: Moorea | collected 2018-08
GGACAGATTGTCTGGGTTACCCCCCCCCCTGCAAAAAATTTTTTTTCCAACATTTTCTGACTGGGGTATTGGTAGATTGGCACAAACGCTGATTCTCCACTTGAAAGTCTAGTTGAGCTGAGTACCCAATGGGTCTGCGATCTGATCCTGCAGCTTAAAGTTCCATTCAAGCTCATCATTTGCTTCCAAAATTTTTGACCAGGTGAAGTAATTCGACTCAGGTTCCTTGTGATCTTTGCTGTCAAGGAAGTACTGATACATGTCAACAAACTGTACCACAAACCTTCTTTGTGCAACTCTAACTGCTGTTTTGAGTGCAGCATTGTAGGCATCTATGTAAGGTTTAGCCACCTGAAGGTTGGCAACCCGAGGCAACACCAATGACACCAGAATTCGGACAGCAGGAATCTCACTTCAAATGGCATTGATGAGCCACAATGCCCCATCAATTACTTGGGCACGCATTTCCTGAAAGACCTGCTGCACACCAATGTGCAGAACAACCTGTTTGTTACTGAATGAGAAATGATCCTGATACACATTTGTGGTCAGCAGCTGCCACATTGAGTCATGTACCAGGTGAATGTCCATATCACCTGACATATAAGGTGTGAAGTAGAGAGTGTCATCTGCCAATACTGACAAATTGTCAGAGTTGATGCTGTGAGGTGACCACCACCCATCTCTGATGTTCTTCCCATGACATGCTGATGGATGTTCGCGTCACTGCTGCCCAGTGCACCTTGACACATCTGTAATGCAATCAAAGCCCCAATGAGAACTCTTGTGCAGCTGTCAGCCTCAAATCCAGATCTGCATCTAGGTACCGCAGATACGTGTCCAATGCCCAGTTGCCCAGTGCCTTGATCATTGGTGCTGGCAAACCTCTGCAAAATCCCCATGTTGCACCTCCACGCCTTGGACTGTGCAATGAAAAATTGTTGGAGTTTTCCCCAACCTGTAGAACCCACTTCTTCAGGTACCTCTGCAACACATGTGCTGTAATACACACCTGCTTCCAGGTTTGTGTGTTGAAATACTGAAAAAGTGGAGTGTTGCCCAAACCCGGAAAGCGCAACACTTTGCCCAACCAAAACACTGGGCAGATGGATTTATCCTCCAACCTGACCAATGGAAGCAACAAAGGTCTTTGAAACTGCAAAGTTTTTGTCCATTTTATGTGTACCAACACCAAGTCCTGCCCCCAGCGGACATCACTTCTAAGCAAGTGCCTTTTGAGTGAAAACTTAGTATCTACAGTCAGAGCTAAATTGCTCCTGCACAAAAATATAAAGAAGCCCACAAGAAGTGCCATGAAGACCACCACCTGTTTGTCACTTGTGTGATCCACCTGTTGAGATATACATCTCAATAATTGTGGAGTCATCGGTCTTGCTTGCTTTGTGACATGATGCATGATCCTGGGCAATCCCCTGAGCATCAATTTTATGCCAGGTTTGTCAAACACCTGCACACCAAAACCAGCCAATTACTGCAGTGTTTTGAGCCCAGACACATACCCCTGCACAGCACCTGGACTCACCAGGCTACTGGAGAGAAGTGCCACATATTTCTCCAGGATACCCATAGTGACAGGAAAAGGAACAAACTTGTAAGTAGTGCAGAATGTCCTGTACTTCCTCCCTTGTGTGAGCAGATTAAGCCTGGTGGAGTCCGCAAATGCTGCCAACTGGAGTTGTAGGACATGCTCTTCCAAACACCAAGTGCCTGAAAAAAGAACTTATGACAACTACCATGCATGGTGAACATGGGTTAGTTCAAACAGTTTGTCCAAGACAGTTGTACAGGCAAGACATCTGTCTGCTGTGAGTTGCTGAAATTTCTTGCATGCTTCCTGACTGTCCCATCTCGACAATAAGTCTGGAAGCACATTCTGTTTTGATGGTATGTACTCAGCTTTAATGACTGATCCAGTCAAAGTCAACAGGTAAGCAATCTCCCTCAAGGTTTCGGCCATGAACTCATCCCTAGCAGCTCCAGAGTGGAGAGCCTGCAACACCCAGATGTTGTCACATTTCACCCTGAGAGTACTGGCATGAAAGGTGTTGCCCCAGAGCTTCAGGGCCAACATGATTGCCAACAATTCCAGTTGAGCTATGTGTTGTGCCCTCTGCAAGACTGTTTCTGGGAAGTGGACTGTGAAGTAGCTATCTCCACAGACTCCCTCAGCTCTGGTCATTGTGGAGTCCATTTCAAGCATACCCTCAGGCACCACCTCCACCAATGTGAGGACCATGACTCCATTGAATTCTGGCAGGAATTTATACCACCACTTGATATCCAACCTGGCTTGTGGTGTGAGCTCTTGTCTACCTTGTCTTGGCATGCCCCGGAGGCACTGAAGGAGATGGTTTACCATGACTCTGCCTGCTCTCATGCATCTGGACATAAAGTGCAATTTTCCCAACAGGGATTCCAATTCTTTGCAGCTGACCACAGTGCGCCATCTCCATTCTGCCAGAAGCCTCTGCACCTCACACAGCTTATTTTCCAGGATGGACATCATACCTGCTTTGGCATTAAACCAAATGCCCAACACTGCCCCTTCAGCTGTGGAGGGAACTGCCTTGTGAGTGCTCTCTTTAACTCCCAGGCATCTGAACAAAGCTCCCAACTGTTCATAAGCCTCTCATGCCTTGCTGGGTTCTTCAGCTCCAAAAAAATCATCCAGGTAGTTGCAGAGCCAAATGTTTTGTTCCTGCTCCACAATCCACCTGATTGCTGCTGCTGTACATTGCCTGATGTAACATGCAGATCTCAGGCCCATGGGCAGGGTCAGGGAGAAGTACAGTCTCCTTCTCCATTGCAGACCCAACAGGCTCATATCTCTAGGGCACAAATACAATTGATGAAACCACCTGGCTAAGTCTCTTTTGTAAAAGAGGCATGTTGGACCTACCTGTTCAATTCTGGCTGCCAGCTCATCCGCAGTCGGATAGCTCAACCTGAAGCCCTGGTCCAAATAGGTTGCTACAGGGATTCCATCATTCATGGACTGACCCACTGGATAAGACTAGTCCAGGATAATTCTGGGGCGCATCAGTTCACCTGGTCTTTCTCTGATGTTCATTGGTGAAATGCCCACCCTGGTTTGGAATGGAACTTCTTGGAACGGGCCAATCATTGCCCCTTTGTCCACCTCTTTTGCCAGGTAGTTATCAACAGGGCTTGCCCCCACTGGTTCACATATGTGATTCACCTGTGCGCACACTGGATCTGGCAGTGCTCGGGCCCTGTTGACAGGCCACCCATATATGAGAAATGTCAGTATCTCCTTATCATCATACTGACTGAGGGCTGCTGCCCATTCTTCCAAATCAAAATGAGTGTGAATTGGACTCTGCAGTCCAAAAATGTTGTATTCTCCAGTTGACATGACCTGTCTGCACTGGTTTAGAACAGAGAGGGTATGTGGGGTGGTGTCCATTTGGGCACAGGTAGACCACACTGAGTCATGGTCACCAGAGTCATCCGAGCTGCAATCCTGATAACTGTCCCCTTCAAATGTGATGGTTGCGACCCAATCTTGATCAAAGTCCCATGTTGATTCTGGATCATTTTCACTTGGGAAAGTCCTGGAATTTCCTTTTACAGGCGAGATTCCCTGCTCTGATGTCATCAGATTGGCATTCATGGGGTATTCCCCAACCACAGGGTCATCAGGTGCAGCAGCTACTAGTCAGGCTTTGAGCAGACAAGCATCTGACAACTGCGAATGCTCTCTTTTCTGTGATTTCTGCCTGTAACATTTCATGCAAATATCAAATGCTTTGTGATCTCTGCCCACTGCATCGGTCACCACATGGGGCGATGTGTGTTGGCACCCATTGATGCCATTGAAGTCTACACAGAACCACACCCTGTCTTTGTCTGGCTTACAGGCAGGTGCCGTGCCCCCCTTTTTTGACAGCAATGTCTCGCTGTTTGTCTTGTTTGACTACTTGTGATATTGCTGGCTTGTCAATGAGCATGGACTCAGACTCTGCCAGCTGTATTGCAAATCCCTCTTTCCAGTTTACCATGCCTGTTTCCATGCCAGACAACACATCAGCATAAAAAGCCTGAATTTGGGCCCAGCTGGCTCCTCTGAGCATCCAATACAAAATCCTGTCCAGGAGAATGAGTCTGGATTCATGTTCCAGTGGGTCACGACATTGGCGAATCGTCGATATTTCCTCCACCACCAAGTGTTCATACTTGAGTTGTTTAATTTTGAGTGGTTCCTCAATGAACCCAAACCTCAAGTTCATCTGTGGCCATCTGAGTGTCAATCTGGTTTTGACATCAGGTTTATCATACATGCCGCTTCTCATTTTTTGCCTCCAACAATGGCATCTAGAACAGGTTCTCATGTCATCAAAATCAGAGTCAGAGGAAGACTCACCTGAGTCCAATTCTGGGTGTGTCACGCTGTGATGGGAGTGGTCTGCATCATCATGTTGATATCTGGAGTGGAGGTCATGCACTGGCCTGTACCTTTCCCTGTCTGGGGGGCTGCTTTGTGCTCGTCTGCCCATGTTGGTGTCCCAAAGACCCTGACATTACAATTCCTGGACTCCTGTTTCAGAAGTGGCCAAGGCCTCTGCCTGTTCCAACTCCTTGAGTTCTTTGCATTGCCTCACATGTTTTTCCTTCTGTGTTGATTTTTTCACAATCTAACTATCCAAGTTGGAAATTCTGTCTTGTAAGAATGACACCTCAGTGTCCTCAATCTCATGCTCTGTATGCATGGTCTTGCACCACTTTTTGTGACACTGCTCCTGTTGGTCATGCTGAAGCACATGCAACTGCTGCTCATGTTGTTGATCAAGCTCTGCCAGCTCTCTCTTTCTGGCCTCCTCCCTGGTCTGGACCAGCCTCAATGTGTGCAAATGAATTTTTGCAGTTTTATACCTATCAAAGTCCTCTTGACTCAACCCCAAGGGTTCCAAACTCAATATCTTCTCGAGAGCCTGTTCCTCCTTTTCACGAGACAAGGAAGGCTTTGGAAGCACTATTTTCGGCTTTCTTACTGCCTTTTTCTGATCTTTCTCACCTTTGTTTGGGGCCACACCTGATGTGTCTGAATTTTTTCCATCTTTGCTTTCCTTATCATTTTTTGGGTCCAACTCTTCATTGTCCACATGCAATTCTATTTCTTCCTCCTCAACTCCTGTACCTGATGCCAGTATGTCCTCATTATCACCCGTGGCTGAAACACTCACGGTTGACATTCTTCGGACAGCACCTGTGCTCATCAAATGATAATCCACTGGAATTCTCTTGCGCAAATTGGCTTTGACCAGTCCTGCCATGCACAATATGTTACTGCTCACAAATTGTGCCCATATTTCTTTGAAAAATTCTCCTTGACTTCAGAAACACGTCCTGTCTGCTTGGTGCCAAGACCCTGAATGCAGGAACCTGTCTTGTCACCTGACCATTACGCATAATGAGGGGAGTGCTCATTATTTTCCAATGTCTTCCACTTGCCTGACATCCTTCTTGGGAAAAGAGGGGTTTTCCAGTTATGTGATCTTACTCTGGTTCCCATGGGCTGTACCCTGGGGGAGGGAATCAGCCAGTTCAGGCAGATTTCATAGAAATCAGCCTTAAATGGCAAATTTCTGCATATAAAAAAAATGGCTGCCGAGGCTAGCACCCCCTGGTGGGGGAGGAGTATGGTGTGACATACCTGACCTGAATTGTCAGAACCACCACTAGAGGCTCGGAGGACAGTCCCTTATGACATACCCAACTGATCGTAAACTTGTGATGTCACCACAAAATAGAAACTACAAGTGTGTTCATTCTTTGCAGGATCTTCAAACGAACCTGCGCAAAGGAACACATCCAGCTCGAACATACTTCGATCACACATTTGGTGCTTCAGACGTCAAGGGAGTCACTCTGAAGAGAGGTGAGGGGCAGTAGAATTAGCTTGCCATGGGCAACGTAAAAAAAAAAGAGAGAGAACACGAGATCAGAAAATTAATTGAGAAGCCACGAGAAAAATATAGGCCCATACGCCTCGCGGTGATTTGAACTCATTTGGGTCGCTTGTTAGCACAAAACAACAAATTTATGGACTCCGCACCACTGAATATAAATACGGTAATGTCTCCCAAAACTCTTTTGACCACGCCAAGTCAGCAACAACGCTATGACATCAGTAAGACGGGTAGATTTTGGAATTTGTTTGCAATGAGTTGAGCTACTGATGAAACTTGGGGCACTTTCACTCAAAAACTGAAAATGCTCACACAAATAACCATAACTCTGTCTTGCCACGACTAATTTCAAAGGTCAAAACACCAAAATAATGTCTGATGCTGAATATGCTAGAAACACATTCAAATCAAGTGCAAATAGGTCAATTCAAAGCTACATTTTTTCATCAAATTTTCTTGGTTTGACTTTGACCCCCACCCTGACACAGGCAGGCAACACAAAAAAAATTCAAGCCATTTGTTTCGAAGTTTGTTTCAATTTTGAATGCTATCTCCATGCCATGGCAACACGTTTTATACCCTTCCGTATTTTCTTTGAATTTCAGGCGATTCTTTTGGAGAGTTCAAACTGGGATCGACAGTTGTGCTTGTGTTCGAGGCGCCTCCGACTTTTCACTTTGATGTGGAACCAGGCCAGATTGTAAAATATGGACAACCATTGGGTCGGATTCATTCACCGCGAAATCAGGAAGTGGAGAAGGGTTGATTGTCAGCGTGTGTACCAGATTGAAGATTCGACTTTGTGTCAGCTGCGCTCTCTGACAGGTTCCCGGGAAATTTGCGTTTTGAACTTGCAACCTTCAGAAACTCTCGTCGCCCAAAGTTTGGCCGTTTGGCTGCTCGCGTACACGTGCTTGTCTGTCAAATCTTTTCTTTGTCGAAAACTGGTTTGGGTCTTGGGCTGTTGACGGATATTGTCTCGTTTGGCAGACAGTTGGGTGAACTGAGCCAGAGCAATTCGGTGCACGCTTCTCTGTATCTTGAAGCTTGCCGTGGCCGGAGGCATCCGTAACCACGGGCTAAGTGCAGTCGGTCTGGAGCTGTTTGTCTATCTGTGCACAATCTCGCACCGTTGGGAATGGGGGGGGGGCAACTGTGAGAGCTTTCCCATGGGTTTCTGCATGTGTTCCTGCTAACTGTGCTGAGCCTGCATGGCTACCCCCTCCCATACTCATAAGTAGTGCAGAGCCAGCACAGTTAGGGCAACTGTGCAGAGCCTGCACAGGTAGAGCCACTGAGCCACCAACCCACCAGAACCCTCCTTTGGTTCCTGGCACACTTTTTGTGCCATTCAGCATGAGTGGGTCATAGAGATTGGCCAACACCTTGGATTTTGGAAAATAACTTTGCAGCCCTGTCGTGCCTTTCTAAATTACTCCACCAAGCCACCAGAATACTCATTGGGTCCCTTGCGCACTTCATGCATCGTTTGGCACTTGTAAAGTGGGTTGTGAGACGGGGGGGGGTTAACTGTGCAAGCTTGTCCAAGGGTTATGCATGTATTCCTGTCCCTGTGCGGGCTCTGCAAAGTAAACACAAACACACACAGACACAAACATACACAGACACACACACAAACACACACTGAAGGGTGGGAACCTCCCTATTTTTTTTATTGTGTACAAGCACGCCATCTAATGAGTGGTGGTTCTAACATTTGGGTCAGGTGTGTCACACCACCCCAACAGGGGGTGCTGGTATCAGAAACAATTTTAACATTTTTGTATATTTTTACAACAATTAATATCAGATAGAAAATAGCACAATATCACTATTTTGCTGGCTTTAGCCTGCATTCCTCCCCCCATGGGGTTATCACATGATCATGTGACTGGGAATTCCCTCTCTCTTGCAATGGATCTTGTGGAGGTGGAAGCATTTAGCTTTTTGAGACAAGAAATAACACATAGGATTATTGTGGAGGCTTGAGCCCAGAACAAATCACTGCTGTCAGTCAGTGCAATTGATCAGGTGATTGATCAATTTGGATACTTGGCCCTGGTGGCCAATCAGTTGTTTTGCACACTCGTGATCAGGTTGGCCTTCAACATGTGTAGTGATATCACAAACACATGGGTTGGTATCTCAGGAGAGACTGTTCCCAAGGGCAGGAACCTCCATATTTATTGACCTCATTCCAATCACACCATCTGGTGAGTGGTGGTTCCAACTTTTACAGCTGGTGTGTCACACCACACTCCTCCCCCACTAGGGGGTGCTGGCATCTACAAGCAATTTTTAATATTCTGAATATTTTTATAATAATTAATTAGATAGAAAATAGCACAATATCACTATTTTCCTGGCTTTAGCCTGCATTCCTTCCCCCCCCCACAGGGGTATCACATGATCACATGATCAGATTTGGGTGCTCTTTTTCTCAAAATGGACACTGTTGACCAAGATGCTTATTCCTTTCTCAGACAACAAATAGTACATAGAATCTATTGGGAGAGTCACTGTTTGGGTTAACAACCACTCAGTCAGGCAGTGATTGATGATGTGTGCCAATTCTACCACCAGGGGGCCCAACACTGGAATCACAACTTCCGGACCCTGGTGGTTAGATTGGCACTAAGTATCCACATCGCCAGATTTTAAGGTGAGCCAGCTTGTTCATGGTTCTGAGTTCATGTCACCCCACAATATACCTTTCCCAGCTCTAGGTGAGTGGTTGTGGCTTTCCACATTTATCACACCTCAAACCCAAGAACTTTGAGAACCGTGGGCTTTCTGAGTTTATTGGCGCGGCTCAGGCGAGTAATAAAACGTTTTCTAAGGTCATAAAAAGCTTATTCCTGTGTCGTTGTGCCTCGCATGCTGCGAAGCTGCTCATAAACGTTTGTATTGCAAAAGTCAGGAAGAGCGAAAATCTCATGGACAGCCTCTTTGGTGAGTTTCCGTGCGCGTGCCGTGCGTGAAGAGCTCTGTGGGTGCCTCACGCATGAATGTTGACAGTCGAAAAAGTATGGCGGCTTACGAGGGAGACTCTGAGAACAAAACCCTTGAAACCGAGAAAGAAGTTGATGTATTGGTGAGTATTTCTTCAGTTATCGGTTGATATGAACAGAAAAGTTGTATTGTATTAGTGCAGCCAAGCGTATGCGCAGAGAACAACACTGGATCGTGAAAATGAACTGGTAGAAAACAGACGTCAAGAATTCTATCAGCAAATTTTGTATTGTTTTCTTTGACCTCGGTTGGTTGGGCTTGCTCTACGTATTGACAAGTCTCAGTCTACCAGAGTTGGTGCCTTGTCAAGCCGTCCGAACTTGAATACAATAATCGCAACGAGGCTTTTTTGGAAGTTGTGGATGTAGACCTACAGTGGATTTGTGTGGTTACGAGTAGATCTATTTTTTGACACAAGACTGCGTTGATTCCAGCAACGGGAGTACGAATGGGTCCTCGAGGAGGAGGTTCACAGCATCTTGAGAGAGCTGCACGGAATTCTGACGGTACGTGCACAATCAGAAAACCAAAGATGAAATAGAACACATGAAACTTGATTCTGTGAGATTGATACAATTCATTGTTTTGGTTTTGACAACAACCTCAGCAAATCGTGGTCTTCTCAATTCAGGAAGCATGCAAACGGTTTCCAGTTCACACATTCAGTGAGGAGAACATGGTCAAACCCGAAAAATTCCTTCTTTCCAGTGTAAAGTGAGTGTGATCAGTACGTTTACGAGGACACTTTCTTCTCTGGCAAGACTGCGATCAACAAGAGCAACATGTCGCTGTCCTCCTTTACTACTCGCGTTTTCCAGACTTGTCCAAAGGGGAATAACACAGTCAAGAATGTAAACACAACGCAGTCGTGCTCATGCACAGTCTCACCAGAAGAGAAAGTGTTCTCGAACTGAGGGGCGTTTCAGGGACGTGTTTTGTTGCATTCCTGAGGCGTGTTGACTCGATTTGAGTCGCCCTTGACTCAACCGTCACCCTTTGGGGATGTCACCGCACATTGGACGTGAAATTCTTCTTTGAGCTGTGAGGAGGGCAAAAATACAAACACACACACGCGCACGCATACAATCAAGTGGAACTGTTCCTTTCAAATTTTCACGGCAAAAGTTCAGATTTATCGTTGGGGCATTCAAGATAGTGCAAGGCACGTGTTCACTCCGGCAGGTGTTCTTTTTTTATTTTCATCCACCCATGTACAGACTCTGCTCATTACTTTTTCAGTGGAACGCAACATGTGAAATGCATGGCAACCTTGATGGGTGACAATATTTGTGAAGCTGTAGGCATCTCTTCAATTTTTTTTTGGTAAATTCCTCGCAGTCCGCAACAGCCGCAGAGGAATTAATCAGTGAGTGCCCTTTTTCAGGAGTTAACAACGAGGATACACAAGCAGCAGGCCACACCAGTTCGCACAAACATTTATCCAGACATTCCGTGGAAACTACAACAGGTAAAATTGTTCGGATCTTCGTTCTTCAATTTCATTCCAGTAAGTCTTGAAAAATAAGTCACCCAAAAAGTGTAACCGGTGGCCGAGAAATGAAATCCCAACCGTGATGTCTTTGTCTTTTCTTTTTGTAAGTGTAATGCCCGCGGTTTTCGTATTCCGCGGGCTCAGTGCAATCATACCCGCACGTGTCCCCGTGGAAGGGGGTAGAATGATAGCAAGCAACAGGACCCAGGCCAGGCTCGTATATCATGCTGTGATCTTACCCCCCCTCCCCCTGGGGAGAACAGGAAGCAACAGGTAGCATCTTACCTGGGGTCAGATACCACGGTTCATCCCCCATGGGAAGGATGACAGCAAGTAACAGGCAGCAGCCCACCTTGCCATGCAGGCCGCTGTAAAACCGCCCACCTTTCTTGTTCAGTCGTGTTTTCTACACTTCGTGTTCTTCAGATTCAGGATGCAGGGAATCATTTGTCCAGTGCGTTGTTGCAATTAGACGGCTGTGATAATGGCAGAACTTTTCAAAACGGGCAACAGGTCGTGAAGGTCAGTGCAGAAAGCAAACTTTTTCAAACGCGTGACCGCCTGGGCGGCGAAGCTCGCTTGGTGCAGTGTCTGTCTGTCTGTCTGTCTGTCTGTCTGTCTGTCTGTCTGTCTGTCTGTCTGTCTGTCTGTCTGTCTGTCTGTCTGTCTGTCGAGTAAAGATTTGGTCCCAACACTTTTGGGACAGGTCAGAATTGGTCACTGAGAATTATCAGCCGCTTGCGCTGATATTGGGATTGCCGTGAGACGGCATATTTGTCCGCATTGGAGGGGGGGGGGTGGTAACGGACATTGCTGTCTTGCATGGAGAAAGTTGTCCCGGATAGCCCCCTCCCCTCCCACACCCCACATGCACACTTTAATTATGTTGTCCTGGACACTGAAGTTGTTTCGGATCAAATGTTGTCCCGGTTACCCCCTCCCTCCGGTTGTGGTTTGTCCTGGACACTTCAAGTTGTCCCAGACACCTCAAGTTATCTCTGGACAATAATTGTCACGGTTTGCCCCCCCCCCTCTCCCCTGTACACACTTTCTGCATTTCAACTGGAAAGCTCACGTATCCTTTGCCTTTGGGACAGAGCCTTTTCCTATGATGTATCCCCTCTTGTTCATTGTTGTTCAATTTATGCTTGCCATCAATTTCCAGAACAGCAGGGGTCCCCCCCAGGTGAGGAAGAAACTTCCAGAAGAAAAAAGTTCCCCACTCTCATAAACTTCACCTCATGCGATGATATCCGTCTTCGGTCGCCTCTTCTTCCAGAATCCTGAATAAGGCTTCAAGCCACCCACTCCGGTCAAGTCACCTACTGCCTCATTGCAAAGCGGTCGGATGTGAATGTTGGTGTGCCCACAATGTCCCACAATGTCTTGCGCTCAGACGGCCGCCGCAGCCATGGACATAGGGCAGGACGTGTTCTCCAGCAGATGTTCTTGGCAAGACTTGCAGAGCGTCTGTCCTGTAGTATTTTTGGTGACAAAAAACCAAATTGAAACAAAACGACTTTCTCGTTTCATGGTAGATGCTTGAGGGGGTTATCCAAAGTTTACACCGAGGCAGATCCTGCCTGGCTCTTCCAAAACGCAAAACTCTGGAGGAACTGGTCAAAAATCCTCAGTTGGTAAGGTGCTGCTTTCGTTCGCTGTTGTGTTGCTTTCCGTCTCAGGAAGTTCTACAAGTACAGAAGATTGTCAGCTTGTATTTCTCTAATTTTCAGAAAGCATTGAAGCCGTCGCTACCAAATGACACAGTGCTCAGTTTCTACGTTCAGGCTCAGAAAATTATTCTCGCCATTTATCAGCTGTACGTCAACCCGCAACAGAAGTTGGACATTGGAGCACGATATCAGGTTCCACCTCATCTCTTTGTATTTCATCGGACTCGGTTGCGCCAAGATCTCAAATTGGGACGTGTGAGATTGTTCTTGTTATTTTGCAGGCGGAATGCTCAGTACCTTGGCTAAATGACACTCTTGTTCTGTTCACGTTGGGTTTGCAACTTTGTCAACAACTCATGGACAAGGTAAGTTCACCCAAACGTGCGTGTTTCCTGCTCAACAGAGGGCATTTCTGCTTCTCAGAAAAGTTTCTGACCAAACTTCTGTGTGTGTTTGTGTGTGTGAGTGCGTGTGTGTGCGTGCGTGTGTTCGTGTACGCATGTGCGTGTGTGCATGCGTACGTGTATGTGTGTTACAAGAACTCTGTTCCTGAATGTGGCCCGGAACGAAATACTGGGTGACCCTCGCCCGTTTATGACATTTAATTCTATGGAAACATTGACACCACCACAGAAAGGCGTGTGCTCTTTTTCAGGTGACAGTATTCCTGCAATATGAAGACGAAGAGAAGTTGTTGGAAAAAGTCGTGAAGGAACCTGCAGTTGGCAATCTGATCGAATTTTGAGGTGATTCTTTTATGTGTTGGTTTGTTTCGCAGCCCGCGTCCATGAAGTGGCAGAAGTGGGCTGAACACCCCCGCGTCCATGTTGGATGGTGGGGCAGGGGGGTACGACATTGTTACCAATGGCTACACAGACGCCTGGGGCACCACATGATCAGCCCAAAAGGCAAGCAGCTCTATTTGTGGAGAGAACTGTCATTTGACTCTTTGCCACATGATTCGCTCTGTTGGGGGTGCCACACCACAGGCTTTCTGGCACCGTGTCATGGGAACCCCATGTTCAGCTTCACACTGCGGGAACACGTCATTCCTCACTTTAGCCTTTTGGTACACATCCATGGCTGAAGGGATTGTGCCCTCCCCTTGTGGAGCCGATGACGTGCAAACGCTGGCACGGTGCTGTCTGCGGACTCGAGTTGTTCAATGTGTTAGTGATTCTGTTGTGCTGATGCCTTCGCGTTCTTTTCCTTTCAGTTTCGTCGCGCACTGTGTGTGGGCTGTGAAACCAGCTTTTGGCGAATGAAGAGCAATGACTGGTGCGAAAAGTTTTTCACAGAATTGCAATATTCAGGGAAATTGTGCTATGAAAGGCCAGTGCAATGAACAAATTTGCACAGAGACCAGACAATATTCAGTGGCGACCGTATCTTGGATTGACTTCGCTCAACTTGGCAACCGAGAAGGTGGATTTTGGTGTGACAAATGTGGACTTGTCTTGGTTGGGCTGAAGTGGCGAACGGACGAGCTGTCTGGTTTCCTTCCGTACCACTGTTCAAACTAGTCATTGTGCACGTTTCCTGCAACAAGTGAAGAAATCGACCAGTATCTGGACGATCCTTCGCAAAGGCCGCAGAATATGAACCATCAGGATACAAATCGAACATTCTGAACAATTCGCCTGAGTCGATGTTCTTCTGACTTTGCGTGATTTTCAATCTCTTCGTGTCGGGAAAAAGTTAGCAGTGTCACGAAGGAAACCAAATATTGAGACCTCACTCGAAAATTTTGGTTTGCCATGTTCACTTCACGAGTCAGAACACAGAAATATACAGCAGGACGTGTGACTGATCTTGTCACATGGTGAACAAGTTCAGCTGTGGAAAATCCCAGAAAGACCACATAACTTATCGAGCATATCATATGTATAGCGTCACAGATAATTCGTGCTTCTGTGCTATTGCCATTGAGCTTTGCGCGAACCCTTGTGTCGAATGTCAAAATGAATACGTTATTTCCATGTTTGAGTGTTTGCAAAAAGATGTGCGGCCATGTTTGGTTTTCATACCAATCGCAGCTTGGCTTCTTTGCATCAGGTCTGAATGGTTACGTGGACTGGGTGTCCTTTGCGTTCTCGCGCGTGTGTGTTTCAATTGCTGGGAGTACCACTGGTCTGTTCCAATCGAAACTGTACCTGGATGTTCTCAAGACACCCCACACCAAAGGGACTAAACGTGTCGATTTCGAGTACACACACCCAGCAATTTGAGTTGTTTTGACAAAGGCCCTATTTTCTTTCAGTTGGCTGGACATCAAGTTGGTGGAGTGCAATCCCTTGTTGTTTCAAGGAAATCTGTTAGTGAACGTGTTGAATTCTATGGGAAAACGAATCAGAACAAATAAGTCGAGCTGAAGAGAGAGAAAGAAATAGATCCCAACACAGAACTCGCTCGTATTTCAAATTGTCAGGCCCACCTCCCAGTGTGATAGTTTGTTCAAGGAAGTTCACTTTTCATGTGTTCGTTCGCCGTCAGATACTTACTTGTAATACCTGTGATACGCAATCTTGTGAGTGGAAGATTTAAAGTTTGATGTTTTCTCAAAAAGTCAGCCAATAAATCCCATGCCGTCAAACAGCATTGGCTGTTGCACAGAACCATTTGTACAGAGGCTGTCACACTTAGGAAACACTGTACAAACTCAGTGAGGACTTGTAGTTCCAAAGAATCCACACCAACAATCCTCGCAGGGAAATTTTGATATTGAAAGCAGCAGTATATCATTAGTACATATCAGTTTGTACAGTTTGTGTGTTTGATACACCACTCGTACGATAAATACCAAGGCGAACACCTGTTTTTGTTAGAGCACTGTTACTAGTACAGTAGTGTTCTGATGCTATGTGCCAACATTTTACAGACAAGTCTCAATTTGTTTTTGCCGAGAAATTAGACGAGGCAGTTTGTTTGGAATAAATGAGTTTGAATCACAGATTTGTCATCGACACACTTCCGCGCAAGCGCTTGGAGACTGATCACCAGTCCAGCTCAAGATCCACAAAATGTTGGTTACGGTACCTGTTGTTGGCCCGTCCAGCGGTCACTGGGCTCAGCAGAAGAAAGGACGATGGTAACAGACCAAAACCTGGGTTCAGCGTGGATTTACAGTGAAAAAACACGTAATTTGTGCACGAAACTTGAAAAGTGACCACATATTGGAGGATTGATACGCATTCCATTGGTCAAGTTGGGCTGCGAAACCGTGTTTCGTCAGAAGGCGGAACGAACTCTTGGAAGTCTGAACTCGTCGTATCGTTCTCACACAAAACAAACTCACAAAAATGCAAAATGTCACTTTTAGTCAGAAAATAGAATGTGTGGTGAGTGTACGGAGCATCAGAACTATCGTATACCGGTACGTGCAACAGCTGAAACCTTCCACTGAATTGTACGGTCAAACAAGAAGGCTGTACGCAGAAAGCGCGGCTCGTGACACTTGGGGAGCATTTTGGGAATCATTCCTGGCCATATTGAAATAAGTTGGGCGCAGTGCAGGGGGAGAGGTTCAACCAACTTTTTCCAAAATGGTCCGAAGTAAACAGGCTCCTTTCTGACCATTTTCTAAACAAGCAATCGAACAGGTGAAAAGCGTGCGATGTTTGGTGGGCGTCACACTCGACATATCTCATGGCCATTTTGAAAAACGCTGCTTCACTGGGATGTGGGGGGGGGGGGGGGGCAGCAAATTCCTTGGATGGTCAGAAAGTGAAGAAAGCTTCCGTGAGCATTTTTAAATTTTGTTGCTTCACCCCCCCCCCGACCGCCAAACACACACGCTGATTTTCAGAACACTTTCACGGTGATTTCAACAAGCGTGTCATCGAACAACCAGGATCGGGGGCTTTTTCGTCACAAGGTGGAGACCCCCGATGACCCCTTGTTTCTTCAAGAACAAGCCCAGGCCACGCACTGAAAAAAAGTTGGTGAGATCACCCTCCTCACCAACTTATTCATACAATACACGGTCAAAACGGACAGAAATCGCTGGACGTACTTGAAAACACTCTAACAGAACGCCATTTAGAAACACTCAACAGTCACAGAATCGAGACACTTGTGACCCAATCTGACATCACAACATAACACACCACTCCATACTTTGTTCGCTTTGTTCGCAACCTTTCTTTTTCTATTTTTGTTTTGTTTTGTCTCAAACTCGGAAAGAGAGGACGCAGATTTTTTGGTCCCTTGCAAAACCTCATTGGACAATCACTGCACCCCACCTGTGTACACCTTCATGCCAAGTGCGCTTTACAAAAATGACGATGCTTCAACAGTCGGCGTGTGCCACGGGGAGTGAGTGAACCCCAAGTCAACATGCCAGGCACTTCCAATTGTCCCATGAAAGCAACAGTAAATTCTATTTCAGCAGATGCAGTTCACATCCAAGGGAAACTTGACACTTGCCAGGAAACAATAAACAATGGCAGAGACAGTCGCAATTGCCAAACAGAACTGAAACATCAGGATTCTCGGCACAGCAGCCTAAACACCAAAACCTACCAGCGTTCCCGAAGGTGAGAGCGGACGATTGCATTTGGCACGAACAGGTTTCAAGCTGCCCCGACAGTCTTCAGAAATCTAATGTATCGCATTTAAGTCTTGTTGTTTTCTTTTTCAGTCTGAAAAACGCATTGTGAATCCTGTCACGCACCATTGCGCCTGTTTGCATTCAAACCAAGCATCAGAAGACCACTAGATCCACGTGTTTTGGAGTTAGGAAGGTGTCAGGATGTCAACCTTCCAAGAGAAGGACAAGTTGTACAACGCCTTGCCACATGGTCACCAAAAAAGTGTTTGGAATGTCAATGAATCACGAGTGCACCTGCACCTGTGTGGACTACACCGAAGCTCTGCTCTTGACGACGTGCTTCTACATTGTGCAAAAAGTTCTCCATCTTGGTTGAGCGCTGCTGACGAAACAAAGATCTTTGGTTTCTATACCCACAAGAGCACACATTTTCCAAGAGCAGGCGCAACCTACATGTACAAGACTGAAGACCGTAGCACCACAAAGTAAACGGAGCAGTGGCGATCACAGGCCAGACTATTTTGCATTTGCAGAAGATGTACATCTGGGCGAAGGCAAAAAAAGACATCACATGCTAAATGCACTTTTACCAGTTCCCTCGCTGCTCTCAGCACTGATAACGAAGGCTTTGCTCGGTTCAGCGACTCCAATGACACTGGTTGAGGAATTTTGGCTGTTGAGTCTGAACAGATCAGGCAACCGGACAGAATTTTCACCACCTGTCCACTGAGTTGGTAAATCGAACAAGCCGGAAGTGGGATGTGCGCCAAAAGATTCCAGTAGTCTCAGAGGAACAACTCGGAGACGGGTTGTCGTGCTTCTTCTTTGTTGGTCTTCAAACAAGCAGAATATTATGAGATGAAGTCTTTTTCCGTTGCACGTGTTCGTTTTGTTACCAGTGGGCGCCGTGTCTCTCTGCTACAGTTCTGATGAAGTTGGCGTGGCTAGCATAGAGCTTCAGGTTCTGGTGAATGTCGGTCCAACGAACCCCGACCGCGTCATCGCCTGTGGTGAACAAGGTGGGGAAGTCAGACATGTCATGGGTCACTCTGCCATCACAACAAAACGCAAAAAAGTTGAGCTTCCAATGGAGGAAACAGTTTTCTTGCAGGTTTGAAACACGGCGCTCACCTGCGTGTAAGTTGAAGCGACCAACACTGTTTCCTGAATCGTCATGGAAGTTGACCGCGATTGTTTCCATCCAGGAGTTGTCAGTGTTTCTCGGATCGTCGACGTAGCCTCTGTACACCTGCATCAGAGCAACAAGTTTTCGGAGGGTTCCAGTGTATTTATATCCGGTGTCTCAGGACCAGACCACGACCGTACAATTTCTCCGACGTCATTGTGTGGTCCTAAAATTTCAGGACCAGACAACGACGTCGTTGTGTGGTCCTGAACATTTTTTAGGACCAGACAACGACCACCTAGGACTGAACAGTGACCGGTCGTTGTGTGGTCCTAGATAAGATTTTGTTGTTTTAGGACTGGACAACGACCAGATTAAGAAGTTGGCATGTGGTCCTAGGACTGGGCAACGACC
>JAAUXT010128241.1_pt1 | contig 18216 bp, 20 predicted proteins | sample 7278171 | NCBI WGS metagenome assembly JAAUXT01 (sample SAMN14350112, study PRJNA611818) | marine sediment metagenome | isolation source: surface marine sediment (1.8m) | place: French Polynesia: Moorea | collected 2018-08
GACTTGGTCCTTGCAGTCCGTAGTCTGTGAGTGCATGGTGCCGACCGCTCTGAGTGCAGACAGAGCAGTTCCAACCATGATAATCCACGAATTTGTTGACTCAACCTCGTACTTCCCATGCAGTACATGTACGTATTCCGCTTCACATGTGTTGGAGAGAGAACCGGTCCCGTTTTGTGTGTTTGTGGGTGTAAAGGTAGCCTGGACCATCTTCAGTACACAAGGAAAAGGAGTGTAAAAGTGAGGAAGTGATAAGGGCTGAAAGGGGTCGGGTATGATCAGGTATGTCACACTTTACGTTTTCTTCCTCCATTGACTTATCATGATCTGCAGACGTTGTGTCTGTGTGTGTTTTGTCTGCTTCTGTTTGGGACGGTAGGATAAGGTAAACAGACGGAGTATGAACTGACTGAACTCGGGTATGTTTGGGGTGAGGTGGAGGGTGGGTGAGTGGGTGGGTGGGTGGGTGGGGACGGGAATGAGGTCACTGACCTCAATCGTGACCCAGATTTCCAAGTGGGTTGGGGACCTGATTGAACTTTGCTCACCACGAGGATGCACAGAGCAGGGTGGGCGGGAGGAGACTGGGTCACTGACCTCATTCATGACCCAGATTTCTGTCCCCGGTGGTGGTGGTGGTGGTGGTGGTGGTGGTCTCCTCTGCCTTCTCACACTGACTTGCACTTCAGTGGCAGAGTGATATTGATCCTTTGTGGGCGGCATGTCAAACGGCAGGTGAAGATGGCGCACATATCGATGAAATGGCCTGGACAACCGGCCGGACAGGATACCCAGCCAGACAGGGTACACAGCTGGACAGGGTATCCAGCCGGAACGCACAGCAGCAGGGTTCCTACTGTGCGAGACAGACAGACCGTCCACCAAATGTCCCGTGACACTGTGACCACCGACCACACAAGCAGTGGTAAATTTCAGATTGGGTTTGTTGTCAAGGCGGTGGTTGTGTGAGCAAACAACGTGTTGAAGTTCTCTGGTGCGCGAGCCTGTGGGAAACAGCTGAGGCTTGACGTTCTTCTGTTGATTGAGCCGAGCGGTGCTGGGGACCATGCTCCGCTCCAGGAAATCCTGCAGGATCCAGGGCCCGAGCTGGATTCACTGCGAGGCGCTGTGTGGAGCACGTCAGATCAACCTGGAAAACTACAGATCTCAACACCAGACGTGGAGCGAAGACCTGGATGCGTCCAGAATGGCATGCAGGCCTTACATTTGCTTTGAGCTCGCAGATTAGCCTGAAAACCCCTGGAAGCATCATGCGCAGATTCTCAGCGTCAGTCTTGGAGACAGAGATGTGCCCTGGATGCGTCACGCGCAGCGTCCCTGCACACGTTGATGATCGCTGCGTGGGGTCGCACTGGATGCGTCTCGCTTGACGTTGGCGTCCTTGTTCTTGTCAGTGCACACTGTGGCGTCGACTCATTGCGTTGCTTCGCTGCAGATCTACAAGCCAGCATAAGTTGTATTTGCTTGGCGACGTTTCACCCTTTGGTTTGGGCAGGGACGCGACGCACAGCGCATCCAGTGTGGACCTGGCGTCAATGTGCCCGTGAGTCCAGAATGAGCATGCAGTGGTCTTCGGGTTTGAGTGTGTGTGTGTGGGGGGGCTTGATGGCACAGCCAGGAACGCGTTGTGGTATTCAGGCTTGAAGTTTGTTTTCTTGGGCACGTTGTCTGTCGGCACTCCACACACATCGTAAACACAGGTGCGGCTCCGTGAACCCGATGTGTGGTGCCACACACCACGCACACACCATGCACACGCGCACAAACACGCACACACACACACACACACACACACACACACACACACACACGCACTGAGGGACACTCAACCTGACCGAGGAGCCATTGCTTGGGACTGACTGCCCGTGGGATTCTCCACAGTACATTGTACCTTGTATTTCCTCCTTCACTCTCCAGATCCACAGTACCGCGTCTACGTCTGTGTCCGTAACTTCCTGGCCTCAAGGACTGAATGCGTGTAGCAACCAGTCCATGTTGCTCATGTATGGGGAGCCCTGTTCTGCAGTGAGACCTCAGGACACATCTGGTACTCGTTTGATCGGCCAGTGTTCTGAAACGCAGTGTATATATTCCCGTTGGGCGGTCCTGCCCTGCACACAGACGCTTTTATTGCTCGTTGCCCTTTCTTTGAATGCTGTGTGTTGCTGTCAGCCCAGATGACCCGATGACATTTGTGTGAGCGATAATGTGTGAAGCAATGTGTGAGAGTGAGAACGTTTTTATGGCTCTTTAAGAAACGCTGGTTCACACTGCATAGGTCACACGTAGCTCTGATGCGCGCGTCAGTGGAAGCTGCGTCGTGGCTTGTTCCAACGCTGGACACGTCCGTGTGGTGTGAGTGTGGTTCTGCGTGGGCATTGCTGCAGAGAAGGATTGGGACACAACGCATTTCGTATTTTCGTATCCGCACTTTCCGTTCAAGAATCACAGTCTCACAGCCCCTTTCTGCAGTGATTGTTTCCGGTTCACGTGTTACGTCGTGTCAGAACGTTAGAGCTGCAGCTCTGGACGTGTTATTGTGGTGTGTGGGCGGGGAAGAGGAGGAGGAGGGGTGATCCGGGTACATTTGTTGACTTGGCCCCTGGACCTGGACACGGATTTGGAGGGACTATGAGAGCTGTTTTCCGAAGGGCACGTCAGTTGCTGTTACAACAGGACCTTTCGCAGGAGTCTTCTCCCAACCCCTGCCTTGCCCTCCTCCCACGCCCGAAACACACTGAATGCCGCACGCGTGTGTCGCGTCTCTGTACAAGTCAATGCGTGTTGCGTTGTTTCTTGGCATGTGACGGTATTGACTTGGTGCAGATGCGGAAACGTGACGCGTCCAGTGTGAAACAGGTTGACAGCGAAGGAAACAAAGTTCTGGTGTGTGCGCAATCTGCGACGAGTGAAGGGAGCCATGTTCGATCCTTTGACTTCAGAACATCGACAAAGCAAAAGTAATGCTTCACTTCTCTGCTTTTGATGCGCAATGTGGAGATGTTTTTCAGACGTTCGACGTTCTCTCGACAAACGGAATTGACAGTTTGTGTTTGTGTGTTTGCAGGGTTGTGGGCGCTGAGAGCAGCAGTGTGAGAGAGCGAGTCGCCGCGGGGAGGTTCCACCGATCCGCGGACCTGGGGCCACACGTACAAACACGGGCGTTCCAGCCCAGGAACACGCCGCGCGCGCGCAGAATCGGCGCAAACCGGAAGTGACACCGGAAGTGCGCGGGAAACGGAAGTGAGGGACAGGAAGTGCGCTTGGTGAGCGGAAACGTCCACCAGAGGGACAGCCGAGAGTGATGCGTTGACGGGAGGAGGCTACAGAGGATCTACCAGGGGATTTACCCACGTGGGAAGTTTGTGACGTCACATTCCATGAAACCGGATTCCATGCTGCCAAACTTGTAGCATTCCAGCGTGAAAAACTGCGAAGCATATACTGAAGGTGGTGAGTGGTAAAGCTCAGTGCCACTCAGAACGACTGGGGATTTTGAAACACTAACCGCCAGGCACAGAAAGCTGCCATTACGATTTCACGTCGCTCCCACACACACCGGAAGTGAGACATAGCGAGGCGCGGGCATGGGGAACGTGTGTCCGTGCCCCGGAAACGGGAAGAAGGGTGGGCCGGAGGGCTCGGTGCACATGCACAATGACACGGCGACGGTGAACACACACGCGATGCCCGTCTCCCATGGAGACGTGCAGTTCCGGTTGCCCCCGCACGACAACTCGATGCCGCCGGTCGGGAACCCGATGCTACAGCCGCAGCAGCAGGACGACCCGTCCCGCCCCCTGCCGGTCGTGCCGCCCAAACGTGAGTTGTGTGGGCGTGGTTTTCCAGGGGGGGTGTAGTGTGTGTGTGTGTGCGTGCAGTTGTGGTATAACCTGTCCCATCCGTTGCCGGTTGTGCCGCACTCACGTGAGTTGGGAGTGGGGTGGGGCGTGTGTGTGAGGTGTGTGTGTGCAGCCGCAGGGTGACCCGTCATACGAGGGTGGTCCACGTTCTGGCAATCGCCTCGAGCGGTCAACATGAAGATATCACCTTTGGAATCGAGGGCATGCCGACTCTATGAGTATGATGTCGATCGATTTGACCCTGCCACTCTGTGCTAAGGTCAAGGGCACGCAACTTTGTGGAACCAAATTGCCAGCAAGTCTGACAGAGTGCACGTCTCTTTTGCGCAAAAATGAAAAGGTGCAAGGAACTTTTACCGCAGCTTCTGCAAAGAATCAACATCTCTTTTTGTGTCAAAATTGGACTAACCAAGAAGGAAACCATTGAAGGGATTGAGCTTGTGTATGGCAACTCCATTTTGAGCCGATGCAGAATCCGTTATTGGCATTGCCAGTTCACTGCCGGATGCACTGTTTTGGTTGACCTCCACAGGGAGTCAAAAGCCAGAACTGGAAGGTCTCCTGCTAACATCAGGGCAGTGAAGGCACTGGTTTCTCGTGACAAAAGGCTTACTGTGAGGGCACTGGCTGCTTAGACTGAATTGTCAAAATCCTGTGTGCACAATATCCTGAAGAAGGACTTGCACCTTGTGCGCAAATCAGCAAAGTTTGTGCCACATTTGCTCACCCCTGCCAACCTGAGACAGCACCTGGAAGCTTGTGTGTCTCTCCTGAGATTGCGCAGGCGTTATCCAACCTTTTTGACAAGGGTGGTAATGATGGACGAATCGTGGTTATACTTATATGATCTGGAGCAGAAGAATCAAACATCTGAGTGGATGCCACCAAATGACCCACCACCTCAAAAAGTGAGGAGAGAACTCAGTAGTGGGAAGACTCTTTTGATCAGTTTCTTTGACTCTAAGGGTCTCATCCACAGGGAATTCTTGAGGAACAGAACAGTCAACGCCCCTGTCTTCATCCAAATCCTGGGACACCTCCACTGTGCTTTGCGCACAAAACGGCCAAGGGTTAAGTACCTGTTGCATATGGACAATGCAAGCCCTCATACTGCTCAAGATACCCGGCTCCATCTGCTCTTCAGAGGCCTGAGAACACTGCCACACCCACCCTACTTGCCTGATTTAGCGCCGAGCGACTTTTGGTTCTTCAACAGGGTGAAGAGGCATCTCAAAGGATGCAGGTTTCGCAATCTGGATGAACTTGAAGACGCAGCAGACAATGTCATTGCCAACATACCCAGTGAAGAATTCAAGCACTGCATCCTGGAGTCGTGGCCAGTGAGATGGACTCGCTGTGTGCAACATGATGGCGCATATTTTGAGGGCATGGAGTGAAGAGACTTGTTCTGACAGTGCAGACATTGTTATTGTTTGGTTGCCTAATTGCATGTAAACATTGTGCAAGAAACTCGGTTAAATGCCCTGTCAACAAAGAGTTCATTGTCAGTACCAAACCTGATATGTGCATGTTGACCGCTCGAGGCGATTGCCAGAACGTGGACCACCCTCGTACCCGTTGCACGTAGTGCCGCCCAAACGCTGGTCGGGATTGCGGGTGATGGGTGGGGCGGTGTGGTGCGTGGGTGTGCAGTTGTGAGAATGTTCGCCGCGCCTTCTACCTGTCGTGGCGCTCTAACGTGAGTCGGAGCGAAGCAGTGTTGGGGTTGACGTTCGGGTCTGGAGGGGTGTGATGGGTGAAGGGTCAAACTTGCTGCGTGTGGTTGGGGGTAGGGTGTCAAGTGAAATTTCTTGCTCCTTTAGAGAGCCTGCAAGAGCCAATGGGAGTCCACTGTTGTGAGCGATATCGGATGTGCAGGCTGTCAGAAAAATGTGAGCGATATAAGAGTGACGTGTTGTTGCAGCGGCGCTGATCGTGCGCGCTCTGTACGACTACGCGGCGCGAGTCGACGACGACCTGACCTTCCGTAAGGGCGACCGACTCGAGGTCATCGGAGACAGGTACTCACGCGCATCCTTACACGCATACTCACATTGATACGCGTACACTCACACGTACACACACACACACTCACACACAAACGCGTTCACCCATACTCGTACACTAGTGCATATTCACGCACGTACTCACGCACATGCACACTCACGCACATGTTGTGTGCTCTTGTGCATACTCACACACATTCACACGCGTCTACTCACACGAGTAGTGAAGGAACGCCTCGTTGTTAGAGGAGCGTAGCAACGCCGCGCGTGACGCAGCGAACGTGAAGCAGTCCGAACTGTGAAGCGTGAAATTACAGTCCCAGAGGCCTGTCCTTTTCCGATCTTTCTGTGAGCTTTGCAAGTGCAAGACGCTTCAGGCGTGCTTCACGTAGAAAGCGTCACGCACTGCGTGGCCGCGTCCAATGGTTTGTGTGGTGACGTGAGGCATGGGGAGCACGTGCAAAATCCAGGGTTCAGGACATGGACGACACACATGTATACACACACACACACACACACACACACACACACACATACACACCTCATACACACTCAAACACACTGCGCATTCAGTTTCATACGCAGTTGACTCTCACACTCACGTACACACACACCCTACGCATGCACACACACGCACACACACAGAGCTCATTCATAACCACACATCACACGCCACACCCAGACCACGTCCCAAACGTTTTATGATTTGACAAGTTTTGGGTGCGTGGAACACGTGGTTTCAGCTGCATGAGGCCTGGTTCACACTGCACGCGCCATGCATTGCATTCTTGTTCAAGTCAAATGGTATCAAGGGTGCTTTTTGGTGGGCTCTGCATCTTCGCTTGCGAAGCGCCCATTGGCTTGCGCAGTGACATGACGCATGACGCATACGGTTTGAAACAGGCCTCGGGGCGGTAGTGTACGATTCGCTTCGTCTTTGCTGCCGTCTCGTGCTCTTGTTTGTGGGTTGTGGAGCTGGATAGTGGCCTGTTTCACGCTGGACGCGTCAGGCGTTGCGTCCCAGCACGAACTAACGCAACGCCGTCGAATTGTGCAGGGACGCAACGCGTGACGCATGCAGCGTGTGGGAGACAAGCCTCAGGGATAGTTTTACTCAATTAAATTTTATTTTTGCCTGTTTCATGGTGGATGCGTCACCCGTTGCGTCGCTGTATTCTGTACACGACGTAAGAATGACGCATTCAGTGTGAAACTGCGTTCCCCCTGACTTTGGTTGACAAAGAGTCATAACGCCTTGTCCCAGGCCTCTCCCGTTGTGACCCTCAGTCGAGTTTTGACCAGACCTCGACAAAGGTAGATCCCTGTGCTCGAGGCTTGCGCTGAACTCTGCTCGTTCAGTCACGAAATGCTGTGTTCGTTTTGAAACCCCGCACGTTGCAGGAACTCAGAATTTCAGTGTCTTTCCTGGCAAGGTCGAGGACCCGTGCTTCAGCCCGAAAATTGACGAGATTCCCCAAATTCATGTTGTTGGACTCGTTTGCCATTGTAAAAGGCAAACTCTTTGTCCAGAAAATTGAGCTTCTCATAGCTTCACAGGAAGGGGCGTCGAACACGTGCGCGTCGAGCACGTGCGCGTGGGTTTGCTGTTGTTTCGGTGAGACTGGAACACAAAATTAACGGCAAATGTAGGGGGGAGGGCTCAACAGCTCGAGGGAAAATTACCTCTGGGCAGAGACGGTACCGATCCTGAGAAGCACGACATTGACCTTGGCAGAAAAGGTTTCTTGGTTCGTTCGTTCGTTAGTTGGTGGGCTGTGGAGCGCAGAAATTCTGACTTGGGTTGATATGGTGCCAGCCCTGGAAAAAAAGTTCGGATTCAATTTGGCTTGTGAGCGGAATTGGCACATCTGTTGGTGGGGTCTAGTTGGTCGGGTTTCAGTGGGTTGGTTGGTCGTTTTGGCTGGTGGTCCCTGGGGCGCGGGACAACTCTCTTGGGTTGATACTGCACGAACCCTGCATGGAGAAAGTTGAATATAATTTTGGCAAGAAAGGCGGAATTTGCACGTGGGTGTACTCCACCAGAGGGTTGGTTGCTGAGTTGGCTGGCTGGCAAGTTTGGTCGGTGGACCCCTGGGGACGTGGGAACAACCCTGGGAAAAATTTGGAATGAATTTGGCAAGTCAGCAGAATTTGCATGTCGGTCGGTGCTTGGATTGGGTGGGTTAGTTTGGGTTGGTTTGGGTTGGTTGGTTGGTCGGTCAGTCGGTGAGCCCCTGGGGGCGGGACACCTCACCGCTCGCTGTGCATGTTTTACTACTCTCGGCTGCTACGCTCGCTCAAACTTTTATTTTTATCGTTTCCTCCTCAAAACTGACCAACAATTGTCACCTGAAGTTGCGACATGTGTGGGCCGCAAAAAACTGGGTGCGTGCGTGGGGCCTTGCTGCCCGAGTTTGGAGCAAGAGGAAACATTTGGAGAAAAGAACAATTGGTGTGCACGCATACAAGATTGAATGCTCGGATCTGAGAAAGTTGACCCCCCTCCCCGTAAAAATTTAATCCCAACCCAGATTTTTGTGGAGAGATGAAACTCCTCCCCCCCCCCTTCCGTTGTCATTTGCCTTGTTGTTTTGAGGTCACTCCGTTCTTTCAGCACACGTCCAGTTTGACAGGTAGAAGTTTTGCGCACGGCTTTGACTCAGTTTTGCGTTTCTCAAAGAGAGGTGCCACTCCAACTGAAGTCACCAGGCTTTGCGGGGCCCGACACAGAAATGTGTTCCAGGGTCCGATCGTCCGAACCCTGTGTCGAGCTTGTTTCACACTGGAAGCGTCACGCGTTGCGCCTCCATCCAAGTGAGCTGTGTGTGATGCTCCCAGTGTGAAACGTGCTTATGATCGTGTTGAATCGCAGATAAACGCAAATTTGGGAGTTGGGCCACCAGTGTCTGGGGTTGTTGTCCTTTTGACACAACGAACGTAGAATCAGCTGGAACATTTCTTCCCCGTTGTGATCTTTATTTCCGTATTTGAATTGTGTTCTGCACTCTTGGGACCTTTCAGGGGGCGAGTTTGGGAGCCAAAGTTTCAGGCGAAAACGGGTGAAACAACCGCGACACAAAAACACCCGCGTGGTCAGGGAGGGGGCGTGTGGAGTTCTCTCTCTTCCTCTTTGGCGTGGATTACAAAAAGATTGGATCAAAAATAGATTTTTGTCGGTGAGAGTGTGTTCGACTCACGCGCGGACGCACGCTGTCCCTCCGTGCGATTCAGTAGGGCGAATTGTTGAGGTGCCAAAACTGGTCTGAAAGGGGGGGAGGGTCCGGCATGTGAATCGAACACACCCACTGACGCAGGCGTCATTCCGTTCGACCTGTTCGCCGGCTGCCCCACAGACCGGCTGCCCTGCCGGGGGTTGGCCCACCAACCCACCGGGCTGTTGCCCGCCCGTGAGCCGGCTGACCCCCCGCCATCACACCGGATGATCCCACCCCACCCACTCGCCGGCTGATCAAGCCCACCGCCCCACCCTCACACCAGTTGATCCAGTCCTCACTCCGGCTGATACCCCGCCCACTCGCTAGATGCCCCGCCACCGGTTGGCCCATCCGCCCACCGGGCTATTGCCGGCCCGTCAGCCGGCTGCCCCGCCCCGCCCACTCGCCAGCCGCAAGGTTCCGAAGTTGACGGCACTGTGTATTGTATATTCCACAGCTGGGGTGGCAGCTCTGAGGCCGGAACCTTTTCGTACGTTACACGTCTTCATCCGTCTGTTTCTTATGCTACTGCTCCATGTCTCACTCTTTTGTAACGGTGGCGCCACTGCGGCGTGACGTCATGTTATATTCTAACGGTGGCGGCCTCCTTCGGGTTCGGTTGAAGTCGTTTGCGTTTGGCTTGCGTCGTTTCACAGTCTCGTTGTGGGGTGGATGGGTGGTGGTTGACTTTGTGTGTGTGTGTGTGTGTGTGTGTGTGTGTGTGTGTGTGTGTGTGTGTGTTGAGATTTGCTGCGGTGGGTGAATTGGTGAGTGTGTGTGTGTGTGCGCGCGCGCGTAAATGTTCGTGTTTGTGTGTGCGTGTTCGGGCGTACACGCACGCATGAGAGTGTGGTTGTGTGTGTGCAAATGTGCAAAGATGCACAAATGTGTGTGTGTGTGTGTGTGTGTGTGTGTGTGTGTGTGTGTGTGTGAAGACCTGCATCAGAAGAGTGTGTGTGTGTGTGTGTGTGTGTGTGTGTGTGTGTATGTGTGATGCCAACACTCTCAGCCACAACTCTTCCTCCTCTCCCACAGACGTGTGAAACGACTTCTTCACATTCGGTTGTGCATAGCTTCGCTGGGTGTGGCTGCTTCTTCCTCAGTTGTTCACAAAGCGACTCGCTTGTGCGAGCAACGCTTCCTCCTACTCCTCACCTTCTCACACTTATTTTGTGTTAATTTTATGGGCGAGGTCAAGGGTCACGAGGTGTGGATGGTTTTGAATTTATCTGTGTTGTACAGTGTGTGGAGGGGGGATGGAGGGATAGGTTTGGTATGAAGAATGAGTGTGGTTTCGTTTTCCTGTTGTGTGGTTGTTGGTGGGATGTGTGCATGTGTGTGTGGCAGACAAATGCACAGTATACAACGGTGTGTGCACACAAGTGTGCGTACACTGTGCGTGTGCGCAAGTGTGTGCCCGTGTGTGTACTCCGATATGCAGGTTCAAGCACATGTGTGAGTGCAACAACACGCGTCAATTCTCACAGAACACGTTTCACCCGCACATGGGAACTAACTCGGCAGCAGTTCAAGGGTTCAACCAGCTACGTGATTAGGGATATGAAGCCAGGGCCTGCCCTTCCATACCCTCACCAATTTAGTCTTGAATGTTGATATCTTCAGGTCCCATTGCGAATACAGACTGGCCTATGGATGTGTTGTTGGTGGGTGTTGTGTGTGGTGCGTTACATTCGTTGGGGTCTGGGCTCACAGCAAGCGGTTGGACACTCGATGCGTCACGCATTCTGTCTCTGCACGAGTCAGGGAGAAACGACGCAGCGCTCTTTCACTTGTGCAGCGACGCAACGCGTGACGCGTCCAGTGTAACAGGTCTCAAATTTAACACGAATTTTTCGGCTTTTTTTGTGGAAAACTCCACAAAATTGTGAGGGCATCGCATTCTGTATGTCTAGATCCTTATCAGGGACAGTTCTCGTTGTTTCCTTATTCAGTGTGTGTTATTCGTTCTCCCTGTGGTGTTGTTTTAGTGTTGTGTTGTGTGTGGTTTGGTGAAAGGTTCGCCGTCATGCAGACTTTTTATGGGCGGCGGAAATTTGGTGCGTGGACAGCGAGACTTTGGCGTGTTGCACATAGTAGATGAAGAAGTTGAGCGAAGCTGAGCGTCCATTTTTGCCCTTCTCACGTACTCGTCAAATTTGGCCAATTTTCGCCTTTGTGAAAACTACGTCGACATGCGTGAACGTGAGAGCTCGCGTGTGTCTCTCTGTGTGTGTAGGGGGGTACGGCACTTTTGTAAAACTCTTCATTCACCCCTGGTCCACACGTGTACTTCACTTCCGGTGTGTCAGTTACACCGGAAGTTGTGGACACGTGAAGTGTGCGTGAATTCCAGGTTCCTGGGTAATTTGAAGAAACAAGATTTTCTCCCTTGCACCAACACACCCAACAGCCCTTACATCCCTGATCACAGTCACTTTCTCCTCACCCCATGGCACAAACGCTCTTCCAGTAACGTTGTACGAAACTTGAAGTCCGCGTTCCGTGTGTAGGCGTTGTCATGGGTTACGGTATCGGTGTCACCTGGTGTCACATTGGGATTTCCCCAACCTCACGATGTTGTCACCATAAAATTCAAAGTGAAAATTCTCACGGGTCCGCTATCTCGCGTGCTACGATTTATTTTTTCGACCATCCGCCAAGCTCGCACAAAAAGGGTCGTGCGGACCAGACCTTCAAATCAGTCGGGGCATGGGGACCACACCCTCCACCAATGAAGGAAAATGTCACCAGTGTCGCTGTTTTGTTCAGGCCAAGTTCACACTGGATGTCTCCAGCGTTGCGTCACTGCACAGTCTGGGCTGAGTTGGCCTTTGCGCCGCAGCGCAAATTTCTGCAGGAACGCAGCTCATGACGCATCCAGCCTGAACCAGCGTCAAATGTCACGCAAACGTAACTTGACATCGTATCTGCCGAGAAAGTTCGACGTTCGTCCACAAACGCCACCAAACGTGTTTTTTCACGCTGCACACAACGCACTGGAATGTGACGTCACGGTGACATTGTGAATAGGCCTCAGAAGTTCAGCTCCTTCCCCCGAAACGCGGCATTGCCACCTCCTCCCCTCACCTCGCTTCTGTGTGCTCTTTGACACGTTGAACAAGAAGTCATTTTAATTACCCTTCAAATATCACGTTTCATGTCTCTTCTGTTTCCTCATCTTGTGTTCTTTCTTCTGCGTTTGTTTTCTGTGTGTTTCTTCTGCCGGCGTCATTTTGATCCTGGAACGCGTTGATGACGTCACTCGCCCAATTTCCGGGCCTCTGATTGGCTGACGCTGTGTTTTGCAGTGAGAACTGTGATTGGTGGCTCGCGAAGCACGTGACCACCGGAGCCGTCGGCTACATTCCGAGTAACTACGTCACCAAGGACGACAACAATGCAGAGAACCAAGAGTGAGTACCGTTGCCTAGCAACAGGGAAACGAAAAAAGGGGTGGACCCAGGCCCTTGGGCGGGCGGTTTCAACTTTTGAGAGATTATGGTTCAAAAGGGAGAGCTTTTCTCGGGGTTTGGGGCGGGGCGGGACCCTTTGCATCCGTCCGTATTCATCGCTTCATCGCTGTGGAGACACTCGCGAGTAGAAGAGGTTCTGGGAGAATTGAGCTTGCAGCTCCTGTAAGAACATGTCCGTTGTTTTGGAAATGGAGCCGCATTGAAATGTGGTTGGATCATTGGTGAGAGTGACAATGAAGAAAAGAGAGTCACATTGTTTTCTCCACCAGATGGTGGTTCACGATCGACCGGCGGGAGGCGGACAAACAGCTGCTGTTGCCGGGCAACCAGAAGGGCACGTTCCTCATCCGCTCCAGCTCAGGTCAGCGGGGGGGGGGCGTGCGGGAGTGTGCGTGTGTGCGTGTGTGTGAAGGTGTGTTTGTTTACGTGTGTGTCAGTGTGTGCGTGTAACTGTGCGCGTGTGTGTTTCGGCTGCATGTGTCAGGGTAAAACCACGGCTTTGGGTTTGGTGTGTGTGTGTGTTGTGTGTGTGTGTGTGTGTGTGAAAGAGAGACAGAGACGGAGAGTGAGTGCGCGTAAGTGCGTGTTCGTGCCTATGTACGCGCGTGTGTCCATGAAAGCTCTGCAAAGGGCAGGGGCTTGAAACAGGCAAGGGCTGAGCACAACGCAACCTGTTCCTTGGGCAGACAAAACACACCCGAATTACTGAACAAGTCTCAGGCCAAGGCTGAAGTTTGCACGGCCGCATCGCACGATGCGTTCGGGGTGAAAACGGACTTGATTTCTCCGTTGCAGACAAGAAGTCGTGGGCGCTGTCGATCCGGGACTACGACGAGGTGAAGAAGGACGTCGTCATCAAACACTACCGCATCCGCCCCATGGACAACGGAGGCTGCTACATCTCCCCGAAGAGAACCTTCAACTCCATCATGGACCTGGTGGAACACTATAAACGTGAGGAGGGGGAGTGGGGAGAGGGGGTGAAGGCTTTGTGTTGGGTCGGACGGATTCCAACATCTGCTGGACAGAATTATGTGCACAGTTGTCAAGCGCCCCAAAAGGCCATGCACGCTCAAGATAACCCGCGGCTTGCACAGAGCACGTGTCTTCACCGTCAGGTGTTCTTGTTCGCTCTGACCGGTGTGTTGTGCTTGTGTTGCAGACAGCTCGGATGGACTCTGCTGCAAACTGACCAAGGCGTGTCCGAAGGAGCCCGAGCCCATCCCGTTCAAGGACATCGAGGTGGACCGAGGCTCCATACGACTCGAGAGGAAGCTCGGGGCGGGCAACTTCGGAGATGTGTGGGCGGGTGAGTGTGGCCGGGGAAAGTTGGGGTTGGAGGGGTGGGAGCGATGGAAGGGGTGAGTGGGCGGGTGGGTTGGGAGGTGTGGGGTCGGGGCGGGCCGGGGGTCCACACGACTGGAGAGGAAACTGGGCAGCAAGTATAGGCGGGTGAATGGGCGGGCCGTGGGGACCTGGGTGGGTGAGGGTGGGTGAGAGTGGTGGGGGTGGCGGGCTGAGTGTGTGTGCCCACAGATTATTGTACCATCTCTCTTTATCACGTCTATCTCTTCGCAGGAAAATGGCGGAACTCTGTGGACGTGGCGGTGAAGACGCTGAAGCAGGGCGCCATGTCTCCCGACGCCTTCCTCGAGGAGGCCAAGATCATGCACAAGCTGCGCCACCGCAAACTCGTGCAGGTCAGAACACACACACACACACACACACACACACACACACACACACACACACACACACACACACACACACGTCACGCACACACATCGCGCAGGCAGAAACAAGCTGCGCCACCGTGTCCTCGTGCAGGTCACATTCTCGCCCTCCCCCCCACACACACATACAGAGTTTGCGAAAGACGTTATTTCTTGCACAACAGAGTCTTTTCTGAACTCGTTCGAGCGTTCTTGTCTCGTCAGGTTACGTGTTACAACACTGTGAAGCATTCTTGTTTTCCCCACGCAGTTGATGGGCGTGTGCACGACGACGGACCCGATCTACATCATCACGGAGCTCATGATCAACGGCTCCCTGCTCGACTATCTGCGGAGAGACGAGGGGAGGGCAATCAAACTACCGACCCTCATAGACATGGCGGCACAGGTGAGAGAGGGGCGGGGCTTGGGGGAGGGACAGGGAGTGAGTGAGAAGGGGAAGAGGAAAGGGGGGAGGGGAGGGCCTCAAACTACCGACCCTCATAGACATGGCTGCGCAGGTGAGAGAGGGCTGGGGGTGGAGGGTGGGATGGAGCTGGAGGAGAGGGGCCGGGGGGGGGGGAATTTGCGTCTGAGGCGAGGATCTGCACGTGGTTGAGGTGAAGTGGTCGCTTCCTGTTTGAAACGTCACCGCCAGCCTGAAAACCTGAGAACGTCGTGACGCGATGATGTGAGCGTTTCAGACGTAGTCACGCAATTCCCACGTAGCTACGTGAGCGTCTCTGCCCGCAGATCGCGGACGGCATGGCGTACCTCGAGGACAAGAACTACGTGCACCGTGACCTGCGCGCCGCCAACATCCTCGTCGGCGCCAACAACGTCGTCAAGGTCGCCGACTTCGGGCTCGCGCGTCTCACCGAGGGCAACGAGGTCTACGTCGCGCACGAAGGTACGGTATGGCGTAGCGACGTCAGACGTAGTGATGTGACGTGCGATGAACCACACGTGGCGACGTGGAGCTTGGCGTGGCCCACGTGGAGGCGTGATGTCACGTCAACTGATGGCGTGTGCGAGGAACTTTGTAGAGACACTGAACGCGTTGCGCTTGTTGTATGACTGTTCAAGTCGCATCTGCCGCGCACGTGCAGACCACACGTCAGCTGACTTGTTCCCGCGTGCATCAACTGACGTCATTCCTCCTTTCTCTCTCGTCTCGTAGCAACCAAGTTCCCGATCAAGTGGACGGCGCCGGAAGCGGCGTTCGAGCGCAAGTTCTCCGTCAAGTCGGACGTCTGGTCGTTCGGCATCCTGCTCTACGAGCTAGTCACGTACGGGCGCATCCCCTACCCAGGTACGTACCCACAGTTTGGTTCCCATGCGCGTGGCGTGCCCACCGTCATGTGGCGTCGGGTGGGGATCGTCTTTTGGGCATGTCCCATTTGGATTGGGTTTGTTCGTCTGAGAACGTGGTTGGACGTACACGCACACACGCACACACGTAGATCTGAGCACACAGTGCACGACGCACATGTACACCACACCCACACACGTCCCCACACGTGCACTACTCACACGCACACACACATACACACACACCACAAGCGCACAGGCACGTGGGAGCGCGCGCACACACACACACGTGGAAACAGACAGACGCACACACAATGCCCCGCATACAAACCACACACGCACTTTGTTACACGTTTGCACAAGATCGAGGAAAACACTCGTTGCTCACGTTGTCCATGTCAACTCCAGTTTGAATTATCACAGAGCTGAAGATGGGGCTCTTGTCACTTTCTCGTCTCTGGCCTGGTGTGCACGCTGTTGGCGAAGTGCAGTCACATGGGTATCACGTGTGTTCAGTTCGGAATTTGAGGGACGCGTCCAGGATTTGGTTGTTGGGCGACCTGGTAGGGGGAGCAAAATGTTTTGTGGGGTGAGCGGGGGGGGGGGGGGCTTGAATCCGCCAGAGTCTTGTCATTCATTGCCTGGCTGAGTGGAACAAAAATGGGGAAGAGGAAAAAAGGTGGAGTCATTCGAGGAAGATGTCTCAGGATAGTCAGCTGCCCCTCGTCTGGTCTTCTGAGCGTTGGAACAGTTCCTGTTAAAATAAGCAGTAATTAGCTGCAGGGTATTGGATAGTTCTCTGACGTAAGTAAGTGCAGTGGTCGCAAACCGGAAATGACTTATTTTATGCCGGAAGTTGCAACTTTTTGACCGGAAGTAACAAGTTTGACGTCCTCGCTCGTTGTGTGATGCCCCTGCATCTCATAAGACCCAGCGTGAACCAGGCTTGACCGTGCTGCCCCACCTCACTGACTCGCTCACCAACTGCCAGTTCTGCCCCCTGTCGGTGGTGCTGCTGTGCTCGTCGCGAAACTAGCCGCTCGCACTCGTAGTCTGAATGTTCGCTGCTCGTTCAACGCACTCTTCTCGCTGTTCGTCTCACTCGACTGTAGTTCGTTCTGCTGCTGTAACACTAACAGTACTAAGCTGTCTTGCGCATGCGTGCGCGTGTACGCGCGTGCGCGTCGACGTGCGTGTGTGACTGGTGAAATTTGTCGACCAACGAAACGTGTTTGTGAACGTTCGAAGAAAACGCCCGGACAAATCCGGAAGAGTAGAAATTTGTGGAAAAAATTGTTCTTTTGTGAAGAAACAAAGCCCAGATAGGAGTGAATGATGTGAGTTTGTGCAGAAAGAATATGTTGGATGAAAACCCATGAAATCTTGCGACCAAGCAACGTGTACAAGAACCTCTCTGAAATAGACTGAAGGTCAAAGTTGTGAAGATTGCAAGATGTGCAGTTCGCTGAACCTGTAAAACTGGGCCCGTCCGGTCAACCACTTTACGCTGGCTGAAAGACCCTGAGAGAATGGTGGAACACTCTGTCAGAATTGGAGGAACACACAGATCGAACGGGCCCAAAACTCGTAGCCGTTCCCGGAAACCGCGCTTTGTAACTGGGGACGCCGTTGTAATTTTGACATTTCATCACGAAGTTGTAACGACGTTGCGTCGTGTGCATCGCGTTCTGCCTGGTGATTGGTCTGTTTTCTGTGTCTCTCAACCAATGACTGCGCTTCGTGCTCTGCGTGTTGTGTTGTAACTGCTGTGACCTCGTGATGCAAGAACCATCCGAACCCACATGAAAACTGAAAAATTTGTTGGAGAATCTGAAATTCTTTTGAAGACAGCTTGACTTCGGGCGGATGGGTCTTTACGCATTTTCTTTTGTGTGGGGGTGTGTTTGTAGGTCGGTGTGTGTGTGTGCTTTTTGTGTGGTTTGTGTCCTGGCCTTGTCCTTCAATCACATCTCCCGAAAGGGGTCCACAGACCGACGGTTCCACCTGGGTTAAGCCTTGCTTTGTGCCTGTCCGAAGGAACCCCCAGAGCTGCCTTGCTTGTGGTTTAGTGGTGGCGGTTTTGACAAAAATAATCCCCAAGTACTAACCAAGCTGACATTGACACAGACGCTCTTCTCACAGCGACGGAAACACAGACGCAGACGCACTCTTCCCAGTGCAGGTACCTGGTGTGTTGGGTGTAGGGCGGTGAAAGGGCTTTGTGCCTTCTCTTTTGGCGGTGGGTGAGACTGGAGACTGTGCGCTGACCCCCCTTCCCTCCTTGCTTGGCTCGTGCTCGGGGTGAATCGGAGGGCGTGCGAGGTTTCGCTGAGTGTGGGACCCTTAAGGGTGTGGCAGAATTGGCAGGATTCTTTTTGGTGTGTGTGTGTGGGGGGGGTGCACCGTTGGGCAAACAGGGCAACCAGGGTTTCGGGTCAGGTGAACTGGATGACCCCTCCTTGACCCCTCTCGCTTTCCGTGGGGAAAAGAAGAAATCAAGATTGTACGAGGCTCAGTCATTAAATACGTGGAATCAGCATGTGCAAATTTCTGTAGTCAGTGTCGATCACAAACAGCAATTGATAGCCGATCGCAGTGAGCGCTGGACATGATAA
>JAAUXT010118332.1_pt1 | contig 18213 bp, 20 predicted proteins | sample 7278171 | NCBI WGS metagenome assembly JAAUXT01 (sample SAMN14350112, study PRJNA611818) | marine sediment metagenome | isolation source: surface marine sediment (1.8m) | place: French Polynesia: Moorea | collected 2018-08
CCCAAGACATTGGAACAACACCATTAAGGATTTGATTGCACGATATTTGAGATGTAGCCAGGGGACGAAGAGCAGATGAGCCCCTTGACTTCCGGGCAAAAATCGAAATGAAATTTGCGCGTGCGCTGCGTACTCACTCTCTCTCTCTCTCTCTCTCTCTCTCTCTCTCTCTCTCTCTCTCTCTCTCTCTCTCTCTCTCTCCCTCTCTCTCTCTCTCCCTCTCTCTCTCTCTCTCTCTCTCTCTCCCTCCCTCTCCCTCTCTCTCTCTCTCTCTCTCTCTCTCTCTCCTGGTTTCACCCAAGGGTTCGCCCCTCAACCACAGACCGTGGCTCCCTCCCTGTCCTCTGCGCCCGAATCAGAGAGATGCTCAGAGCGCCTCCCGTGAATAGCTTCACAGCACCGCAACACGGATCCCATTCAGCCGTCGTCTCCTATTGAGGCTCCCGACAGTTTCCCTCGCCTGCAGAATCCAGAGGAAATGTAACTTTATCAAATTATTTGCTTTCCGCCTTTGATGTGCGGCCGCTATTTAACTGGCAGCCCCGTGAATGGCAACAAAAGATCAAAAGAGAGGGACCACCAAATGAAGATTAGCAAACACGCTTTGTATTTGCCTCCCCACGTCCTTTGTCAGACATCAAAAAGCGGGTGGACTTTCTTGTAGGTGGCTGCTTCCTTTCATGTGTAATGGACTGTTCCGTGAACATTTAGGGAAAAGTGTCAATGGCTTTTCTGACCATTCAGCGCGCTTGGACAGCTTCGCTCTGTGGTGGCAGGGGCGGATCCAGGGGGTGTGGTGCGCCCCCTGACCCCTGGAGAAATTAATGCCAGCTTTTGCAATGCTTTTGGGAAAGCAACTTGAAGTCAGCCCCCTTGAGGGGTTGTCTCCTTGATCAGACCCTGGATCCGCCCCTGGGCGTGGGAGTGGATGTGTTGTGATCCTGTCTTCCGGAACCCCCATCCACAGAGCTCTGGTGCCACCATATCTGCACGTACTTCCTTCGGATGAACTTTTCAAACTTCTGCCTGTGTGGCTGTGGTGAAATTGACTTGTTGGTGGTCGGTCCCAGAAGGAATTGGATTGTTCACTATTGAGCTTCAGAAAACAAGCAACAGTCAAGCCTGGCCTGCAGTTGTTTCGTCTTCAAACAAACCCTAGTCCCGGGTCACAGGAACAACACAAGAAGCTCCTGGTCCAAACCGTGTCGTGTGACCTTGTTTGACCTGTCAGCGTGAAGGTCGGTGATGCACCATGCCCTTCCATTGGTCTGAGACTGTCTCGTTGGTCGCCACAACAACCAGGGTACAGAAGAGCACACCCACGGGTGACCTGCTGAAACACCCCTTGTGCAGCTGTTGCGGTGTCCACAACAGTTGACGCCCCCTGGATCCGCGTGCCCCGGCGCGTGCAGCTGGCGCTGGTGCGAAGTCTGCACCGCAGCGGCGCCTCCCCCGCGCCTCCAGCCCCATAAACACTGACATTCAGCGTTATGTCCTATTGATGGCACGCGACATGTAAAACTGAGGCCGCTCCATCTTTTCGCTGATGTCCCGAGGGCCGGGTTCACGTGGGATGCGTCACGTGTCGCGTGGTTCAGTCGAGGCTGCCAGGCTTCAACAACCACTCACGAACACAGAGACACAGCAGTGCATGACAATCTCTGTGCACGTCAGGAGGCACTTGCCACGCCCAGCCCGTTGACGTGTAGATCTACAGGGAGGCAAACTCACGCCACACCCCACGCAAACGTCCCAGCTGAGGCACGACACACGACGCTCCCCACGTGAGCCCGGCCTCGCTCCCAGCGGACGCGCGCTGCGTGGCTGCGCGGCTGCGCGCGGCGCCGTATTAACCTCCCACAGCGGGGCCGGGGGTGATTTATACGCGCTGACACCGCGCGTCGTCCCCCATTAGGCGGCCGCTTGAGCCACTGATGACTCGGACTCCAATCTCCGGTGGCGCCGCATCTGTTTTGTATCTCAGACTTCAGGGCGATGTGTGGCAAAACAAGGAGGCGTCAAGTGTGCGAGGCCATCCGTAAGCAGCGGCGTTACAGGTGATGGCGTCAAGTGTGACGTCGTTCTTTTGGCGGCGTCACGTGTGACGACGTTATGTGCCACGTAGTCGGTGCAGACGGTGGCGTCCTTCACTGTGACGGTGTCACTTTTTAAAGTCCATCACTTGAGAGTAGCGTTTGTCACGTGTGACGGCGTCGTAAGTGCAGGCGACGCCGTGCCTCACGTGAGCTGTGTGCTGCATGTTGGAGACGGTGTTGAACCTGACCAGGTCTTTTGTTTGAGCACAGCAACTGGGGCTTCTGTTTGTTGTGGATTGACCTAATTTGGAGGATTGTGTCAACTGAGTGAATTGAAAAATAACACGTCAGCATGCTCTGTACCTCGAGCCAATGGAACAGCGTCTGGTAGAAGCTGTCCCCGTCCCTCCGTCGGTTTATCGAATGTGGGTCATGCAGATCTGATGGGAGATCCAGAACCACTCACTCCACCAAACCTTGGGCCTCGGCTCACGCTGGATGCGTCACACGTAACTGAGTCGGTGGGCGTTGTGTCGCAATGGACGCGTCTCCCATCGTTGAGGCCTGGGCAACGCAAGATGGGGTCAAGTCCATTAAACGCGTGACCTTTGACAACAGATGCACAAGACGTCACGTCACACATTTCTGTCGCATTTTGCCGTGCGCTCAGACAGCCCAGGACGCATCCCCATGCCCACCCACCCAAACGGTGCAGAGTCACAACGCGTGGACGCAGCGCACGGCGCACCCGTGGTGAACGCGGCGGAGACCGGGCGCTCTGATCCCAGATCTGCGCCTGGACATGTGGGCGAGAAATTAACGATTCCAATCATAGCGCGGTAGCAATGCAGCGAGGTCCCCTCTATTCCCCGGCGTCGGGCCGCCGCGCTCTATCAATGGCTCCTTAAGCATACATAAAGCACGGTTGTGCTGAATGAGGGCTTCTTGGGCTCGTGGACCAGACATTCCACTTCACTTAAATGCATTAGACGGGACTAACAGGTGAAGGTGCCTGCGATGGGGGCGTTGTTCTCAGAGTACAATGCGCCCCAGTCAAGACTCCATGTCTACTTAGTCTCTTTTACATCGGCTGGTCCCCATCTGAGGGTCCCCCGTACGCGTGCCGTGCGCGGGGTTTGGGCGGATAAACGGGCGGTTTGCAGCGCGCAGCGGCCGCTGTAATAGAAGCGGCCCAGGCTGAATGAAGACGAATGAAACAGTGTCACCCGGGGCTCCATAACACATAAACACAAGGACAATCATCAAAACTGCTCAGGCCTGGCAAAGCTGTAGCCACAGTCCGCCCTGTGTAGTGGATGTGGAGGCATGGACAGTACACAAGTCAATATTCCACACCGAGGCAGGCCAGGCAAAGCGATGTATGGCCTGCGGTTTGTTTTCGCCATTTGTCAGTTCAATCTCAGATATGGCTGACCAAATCTTCATCATTTTCCAAGATCGTTTTGGAGGCAAGTAAAGAGAACCCTACAATGCACAAGAACCCAAGTGCACTGCAAATCTTGTGTGAAACAGGTCTTTGAATTTTGTGCTTGTGACTTGGCTCCAGTAGAGGACGGAACAAGAGCCATCACGTGTGGAGAGGTCAGGTCACGTGTTGCAAGGACTTCCGGTTCTCTCCAGGTCGTCACGGAGACGGGGCCGGAAGCTGGTCTCCTCTCGATCAGCTGCCCCGAAAGCGACCTGGAGTTTGCACAACGGTTGCACACTGCGAAGTATGCGCCAGGGCCTGACTTCTGAGATCAACGTTCTCTGTTGTGGGATCCAGGGCAAGAAGTTGTAGGTCTGAGGTTCAGAGCCTGTTCCCTGTGGGCCAGGGTCCAAGGACCGGATCTGGATTCAGGGTCCTTGGTGCAGGGTCTTGAGTGCAGGGTCCAGGGTCCGGGTCCTGGGGTCCAGGGTCCATGGCCCAGTGTCCTGGGTCTGGAGCCCCCCTTTCTACCACCCACCTGTCCCTGCGGTCCCAACCGCCCCCCCCCCCCACATCCACCTCCGTCCCTGCAAAGTCTACGCCATCAGTCGCGCTCCGGCCGCCGATGCCAGGAAAAATAAACACTAATTCCGCCCGGATCCAAGAATCCCAAATCAGCGATGAAAGCGCAGACCCGGCGCTGCCAAAGAAATAGACCCGTCACCATTATGTGGGCAATGAATACTGAAGGTACTCCAAGGTTGCTATCAGTTTCATGCAGAATTTAATTCGGCGCATCATTTATCTTCCTTATCACAATAAACATGCTTTTTTATTCGGCCCTCAATTACACAGTAATGATGCATAGTAATGTGCACCGCTCATTTACTTCTTGAAGCTCTAATCGAATTGGTTGTTGTCACAGCGGGTATTCCCTTCCTGGTATTATGGATTTGTCCATTTCTTTTATTTCCTCCTGCCCCTCCCCTCCACTTCTCCCCTCCCCTCCCTGCCCTTTCCGTCCATATGCCCGCTTGGCGTTCACGTCCTGCCAGAATCTCCCGCACGACTTGACCCTGAGTCTGTTCACGCTGACCTCCAAGGTTGTCCCCCTCAATTTTTCCCTTGCAATTTTTGAACAGGAAGTTTTGAAAAATTACTGTGACAATGGGTGCACATAAAAAGTGTTTGAGATGTCGGACGCAAAGACACCATGGTACTTTCTCAGCGGGGGTGTCTTTGCAAAGCGTGACACTCCATTTCCCCAATTCAGAGTTTCCTGTTTTATTCACTGATTTTCTGCCCTGGAAAGCTGAGGCTTTTCCCAGAAAACCCTGGCTGTTTTATCCAGAGCAATCTGTCGGAAAGACCCTGAAAAACTGCTGGCCGCGGAGAAGAGTGTAAAAGTGGTGGACCAGGGTCTCAAACACTCAAGAAAGCACACTGACTAAATGTGGGCACGGTGCACTCCTGTTCGTGTACGAGCAGCGTGAGTCCCTATCCATCCCCCATCCAGGCCTGACTTTGGAGATTCCACCAAAGAGGGGTTCAAAAAAGTCCAGCTATTCCAGTATCTCCTCACAGTGTCAGTACCCATGCAGGCAAACTCGCGTCTTGGACACACATATATTTGTGTATGTATTGGGGTTTGGTGCAACGCAATCAAGTCGATTCGAGGCTGGATCCCATGCATTGCAATCGCAGCGGAGAAAGAGCGCCCATAAAGCGGTGTTTCCCCCGCAGACGACCCTCCCCTTAACAAGATCGACGAATATGTCACATTGCAAACTATTGATCTAAGACTGAATCAAAGCACTGTGCAGGCCCCTTGTTTCAATACAGGAGGAACATGGCAACGGGTGTGATGAGTTTTTGTTCATGTTGCGAGGCAACAGATCCCTGAGTCCAAATGCGTGAAAGTTCTTGGATCTGTTATATTCAGCATTGACATCAACAGAAACTGCACAGTGCTGCAGAATTCTTAATTTTCTGTTGAAGCAAATATTCCTCTGTCATTTATTTGCGACGAAGAGATTTTTCTCCAGAAAGTCTTGCAATTCTGCACCAAAGTTACTCGAGCGAGAGAAACACATGACGACTGCTTCTCTGTCTTCAGTGATTTTGAATGACGTGTTTCAATATTTACTTTCGCGCAAATTAAGTTTTGATGCATGTGGAATCTTTCATCATCAAAGATGCACTCGAAAATCACGCTGTGGTCTTTTCCAAGCAAATTGTGTCATTTTGCTTCATTTTCAATTCGCACCATGCGCAGAATGACATTCTTGAGGAGCGTGTTGATGTGGAATCGGACTCTGGCCAAGGGAGGGGACAAAAGTGTTCGCTCCAACTCAAGAAGAGAGGACACACCGAGATCACCAAGGTCATTCAACGTTTTCTGCAACACAAACGACGTGCAAACGTGTGAATCACCCGTCCAGTGCACGGTTTGAACGATGCTGTGCACGGCCCACCTCACGATGCTTGGCTAAAACTCCCTACGCAGTCCGGTCCCCTTCAACACTCCATAAAGTCTGAATGTATCAAAACCTCGGCTGATGGAGCCAGCGCCGAACGGCCCATTCCTAGATTGTCCAGAAATTGGATGTCTGCGCGTCGCCCCTCGGGATCTGTATCGGGGCGCACGGGCTCCACCTTCCAATGAGATCCTTCTATTTCTGACTCGGATTCGGGGAGCCTTCTCAGATGCGTGTCTGCGTGTTGGGCTCCTCGTAACCGGGAGAGCCAGAGCTCTATCGATCTTATCTGCTGAATGGAGGCTTGGTTCACGGTGTTTGGGACATACGTTGCGTCATCACTTGCGTCGCAATGTCCGTTGACAAATGCATCTACCCAACGTATTGGTGTGGAACAAGGGGTCAGGGTCAGACCACTTTCACCCCCCCTCCCACAGTTTGACCCTCCTGGGTTTGGACTCTGACCCAGACTAGAGTTGCCCCCGGGCCCCCATCGCGACCCTGGATCCGCTGGAGCAAGGCGTGCGTGACGCGCCCGGTGTGTCTCGGGGGTTGACTTGACGCGCACGATCACAGATGCGCAGACTTCATGATGCTCGACGTGGCGGATGAGTCGCGGTGATAAAGATTCCTATCTCCCTCCCTCCCGGCAGCCCCGCCGCTTCCTGCCGTGTCAGTGTGGGTGCATGTGAGGAGGGAGTGCATGTCACAATGTGCCACGTGTGTGAGTGTATGCGTGTGTGTGCGTGTGTGCGCGTGTGCGTGCGTTATGTGCGTGTTTAGGTGGTGTGAGGTGTGTGTGTGTGTGTGTGTGTGTGTGTGTGTTGTGTGCGCACGTACGATGCATGTGTGGTGGTGGGGTGACGTGCACGTGTGCGTCTGTGCGTGGGCAGAAAATGAATTGCACTACACGCGCGCACGAACGAAAAAGAAGAAAATCGTGGATCCGTGAGTCGAGTGCGCATTGGTGACTCCTGCGTTCTGCCCCTTGACTTGCACGGGAGCTCTGCGTGCGTGTGACGCTTCCAGTGTGGCCATAGCCTGACCTCACGCATGAAGAATTCAGACCTGGAAACCTGTTACGTAGTGAATGCGCTGTGATGAGCAGAATAAACGGTGGATAATTCGCCTTCATGACGTGTCCCACAGCCCCACATCACCCCATATCCGTCTGTGTCCGTATCCCACGACGCACGTAATTCGGCCACGTCACGCCGAGGAAACTTCACAACGGCTAAAAGCCCCTAATTTGATTGAAACTACGTGAACATGGCCTCACTGAAGAAACATGAGAATTTTTGCTCTCTTGTTCCACAGTCCCCAGTTCAGTAGTGACCCGGTTGTCAGGCCGGTGCTGAGGCGGTAGGGGCACCACGGTGTAAAGCAACACAGAAGAGTCCACACACAGGCCCCGCTGCTGCTGACGAATGTTTAGTTTCTTCGTTGCTTTAACAGCTTTCCCCGCCCTTTGTAGCAGGTCGGCTGTGAAATCTATATGGATTATACATTTAGTCTCCCCCATGCCTTTCAATACAATATCGCAGCTAAATGGAAGATGTGAGAAAGCAGCGGCCGGTGCTGCTCCTGCACTGAGGACAAAAATACAAGTCAGGAAATACGGGCGTTTTTCATGTCCTATGCCTGTGTAGCTGGGCGGTGCGAAATGCCTTTTGTGACACGGCTGCACAGAAAATGACAAACAGTCCAGAAAACACTTTGTCCATCTGGATAAAGGTCAAAACTCTTTCTGCTCACAGACAGTAGATCATGGGGCAAATCAGTCGAAAAAAATCGTGCGCTGGGAAAAATATTTGCAAACCATTTCTGCCATTTTTGCAAGGAAGTGGCAGCAAAGTTGGGGATCAGAGTGGCCAGGGGTGCCAACGATACACTCCTGACACGTCACAGATCTTGGTCATTTTCGGAGGATGTTCATTGGGATACAGTACTTCAGATCGTGGCTTGTTTGAAAACGAGATGCACACGCACGAATGCGTAATTCCTACGCAAAAATTTTCAGTCGTTCCTCCCCCCCCCCCAAAAAAAAAAGTCATGACGTTCGTGGTGTGTAAAATTTCCCAATCGTGGTCACTTCGTTCACTCCCCACCGAAGGAACGTCATCCAATTCCAGTTCCAACACGTGCAGAATTCCTGGAGCCAAACCCGCATTGATTTTGACACCTGCCTCTCCCTCTGTGTGAATGTCTCCGGACGTGCAACAGCTCCAGTGATCAGAGCCTCCGTCCCCGCCGCAATTAATATGGATCTGACGCCGATTGCACGCAACATTTGATCCACACTCATTGCCTGGCGGCTGCTGCCAGTGCTGCGATTCCGGTTCCATGCTCCAATCAGGGTCGGATCCAGGGTACCTCTCCTCCTTTCTGTGTTCATCCCCTTCCTGAATTTCATGCAGCAGCCCTGTCTGAAACTGTATGTCATTCATTTACTCCCTCTCTGAATTTGTGTCAGACGTGTGTGAAACAAAGATCAGGAAAACGTCCCCCCAGGGGGTTCAGCAAACTGACGACATCCTGCAAGGATTTGCCCCAAATCTGCCCCTTATTTTTACCGCAGGTGGAAACCAAACTTTAGATCGGGCCTCCGTCCAAGGGGTCGAGCCCCTGGTCAGACCCTGCAGGGATACACGTCAAAAATTGTGCCGCAGACAGACCTGTGTGAGTGAAGGTCAGAACGCGATCCTCTCCAGGGTGTGGGACCCTCACACCACACCCTGGATGCGCCCTGAGCATTTCTTTCTCTGAATGTACTCTGTGCTCTATGGGTGGCTCGCCAAAGCCGCTCCCTCTCTCCGTTTTCCGTAATGGAGAATACCACGCAAATTAATATGTATCCCAAAATAACACACCGCACAAATTGATATCGGCTTCCACCAACAGGAAAACAAACCTGTACAGGCCCGTTTCATACTGGTTGCGTGGCGACTCTGCGTGTGTTTGTGTCTGCAGAGGGGTGTCATGCGCAACTTGCTCTGGGGTTTGCGTCACACCCAAAAATAGGGTACTGTGTCCCTGAAGCTGTGTATGAACCCTGTCTTTACTCGTACAAACCCACTCCAGTGCGTCACGTGCTTACGTCACGTGTTGGGGCTGTTTGCGACACCGCACCCATGGGCATGAGCACATTTGACGTCATTCTGCGTGCATCTTGCTGCTCGCGCTCGTACACAGGGACAACGTCACGCAAAACGCACAACGTTGGGACACCACAGCGCACATCGCACCTGGTGTGAACCTGGGTCCCACAGACTCCGTTTCCTCCGCAGCCGGGCTCAGTCTGACACCGCTCGGAAACCCCGGCGAAGGTGGAGGCGTCTCGGCCCGGAAAATTTCCCTCGAGATGGGCACGTGGCAGCGAAGCGGGGTCTGGATCTGCGGCGAGCGGGAGCTTGACATAGACGCAACGTGACAGAATTTATCTGTGCAGGGGGACCCTGGGGTACAGGTCCGCTTCAGCCTGTATGCCGAGACATACTTCATGTCCTTTTACCGTTAACCTGTGTCTGCAGTGCTGGGGCTTTCATTGGGATGGAGATTGACAATGCGAGGGGAGATGCCCTTGTTTTGTTTTCTCCAGCGGATCCAGGACTCAGAGCTGTAGGGGGAACTTGTGGTGAGGGCTAAAACTCCAATCTTGAAAACTTTAAAGTACAACTGGCCTTCAGAAAAGGCAAAAAGTGTCACAATTAAGGTGTCAATCTGAAAGGGGGCTCTGGGCCAGGAAACCCCCTGGGTCCGCTGAAGGAATCCCTTTGCAGATTGAAGCGGTGAAGCTACTGAGCTGCAACTTCCATGTGCACAGCTGGCCTTTGGAAACATTCAGTGTTTAAACTTCGTGGACTGATCCGCAGAATAGTCACACTCCCTTTCTAACAGTCCACGAAAAATATTCACGGGAAAACTGCGAGAAAAAGAGAAGCGAATTTTACTCACTCACCTCGCGCTGGCTCCAGCGGGGATCCATCTTACTTCGCGTCTTTATCCACCAAGTGTCACAGCTGATCAAGAAACGACGGGCAAAGCAACAGCAATTTCGCTGCTGCGCGGTCAGCTTTGGTTCTGGCTGAAAACGGACGGGTGCTGCCTCGTTTATCTCAGTGCGTTGAGGAGCAAGGGAGCTCGCTCTGCAGATGGGATGCTCATCAACTAAGTGAGTTGTCTCGTCTCCTCTCCCTGTCCCTTTTCAGGAATGCTGAGTTGTGTTTTTTTCACTGCTGCTGCTGCTGTTGTTGTTGCTGCTGCTGCTGCTGCTGCTGCCCTGGCTCTGAAGTTGCGGTCCTTCCTTGCTTCCCCTCAGCTCCCAGACTGCCGTCTGCAAGTTCCACTCCCACGGAGGTTGACAAAACCATTCGGTGCGCACATACGCCCAGCCCGCCCGCTCCCTCTCTCTCTAATGTCTTTTCCGATAGCCTATCTCGGCTGCAGACACAGCTGCTCCGTGGTTCTCTGCCACTTCCACAGAAACGCGTATCTCTTCATACGACGAGCACTTCGCGCGTTTCCTCAAATGGAAAACGTGTCAAATTGAAAGCCGCTTTTCCCAAGAAGGAGGACGAAAATAATCTTCTTTTCTCGCAGCAGGTAAGAGTGTCAGTGGATCAAGTACAAACACGAGTATGCTACAGAAGCGGTGTTCAGTTGACGGGAATCCGTCTGAACCTTCGTCGCCTCCGCCTGCTCGCTCGGGGTGAAGCTTTGATGCCTCACACAGAAACAGCTGAAGTCAGACGTGTCAGTTTCTTCACTTTGATGGAGTTTGAAGTTCAGAGGCGCCCACACTTCAACGAGATCCCGAACCAATCTCGGATTCGATCTGCAGACAAAGATGAGTTTTGAAGCCAACGCACGGAGATCGTTCACTCGATCGCCAGACGTTGTGTTTTTGCTGACCCAAAGTCCCACGCAGCGTTCTCTCTGTGTGTGTGTGTGTGTGTGTGTGTGTGTGTGTGTCTGTCTGTCTGTCTGTCTGTCTGTCTGTCAGTCTGTCTCTGCCACTGCCTCACTGTTTGCTGTTTTTGCGTTCCTGTCACTACTTCTCTCTTTGAAGCGTTTTTCTGTTTCTCTCACTCTGTCTCTTTTTCCTTCACGAGAAACCAAATGTCCATCCACCTGCCCGGTGAGTCCCTCAGTATGTGCTCTGCCTCCTGCTGCCGTCTCTGCCCCTGTGCGTTACTCACATGTGGCGAGGCACCAGCGGCGTCCCCAGCAACACTTGTGGCCCGTGCTCCTCCTGCGGATGTATGTATGTTCCCTCCACCACCACAACAACGTACATGCGGCTGGATGCAATTTATAAGGAACAGTATTGGATAACGATAAATCGCGACCACTCTGTCTCGAACTGGAGGTGGTGGGTGGGTGTGGAGAAACAATAGAGGTTCCTATGTACATAACGGTGGCAACGAAGCTGCCCATAGCGAAGCGCTTCACACGAGCGATTGGGGCTCCGGGCCTGGACGGTTGTAGACAGGCACTGCGCGCGGGGCGGGGCGGGGCGGTGTCCCCCCGCCACCACCGCTGACCTGCCGCGGGAAATCAGCCGTGCGCGCGGAGAGAGAGACACGAGCACGCGGAGTCCGCTCCGTTTGTCACGGGAAGGCTTCTTCAGTTCCAGGGTGGATCCAGGCGGATCTAGTGTCAGGTTATGGGGCCACGACTTCGCGACTTTGGCTACAGCCAACAATGCAAATTGGCAAAGCGTTTGCGCGTGCAGCAAAATTTTCGGTGTCCGGTGCAAAGGAACATTCCTGGTGATCCAGGTGGTACTGGATCTCTCTGGATCCGCACAATTTCCATATGTAGAGCAAAATGGGGATTTAAAAACACTGAACGAGATTTTGGCGCGGTTTTCCTCAGAAGAGTCCCACTAGTGAGGTGTTTGAGAAGCTTTTTACACAAAGAAGACTCGGTTCCCTGTGATTCTCGCGCGGCCCGGTGGATGGGGATGTTGTTCTTCTTTCTCACAAAGGACCTGTGAGACCAGAGCCCCAGATTCCTCCATTGTGCTCACCGAACGTCAATGTCCTCTTCGGGTAGGAGGGAGTTTTAGCAGGACCGTCCGGTACTTTGCTCACGTTCCCAAACCACGGCACCGTATTTTGTGCCAGAACGCAGAACACAAAAGAGGTCCAATCTCGTACAAGAGACTGAGAAATCGGTGGCATTGTGCATTGTCTCAATGTTCGTCTCAACACTTTGAGGCTTCTGTGCAGGAACGGCATGGGACGTGTCTCAAAATGTTGTGCAAACTTGTTACGTTGCATGTCACGCGGGGCTAGCTTCCACTCGCCTTGTGACAGTGCTGAGAACCGCGCCATCTGAAGCGGTTTGTGCGAAGCATCACTGTGGCCCAAAGCCTGCTTGCTTCACCTTGGATGCATCATGGGGTGCGTTCCTCCACCAATCAACCGGTGGTGCGTTGCAAGCGACGCAACACTGGTTGGTTTGCGCAGGGATGGACTGCAAGACACATCCAGTGCAAGGCAGTGCCTGTTGATTTGCGAAAGGATGCAATGTACGATGCGTCCCGTGTTTGCAGCGTTCGTTGACCTGGACATTGATTGATACAAGGCAGCACGCATCAAGTACGACTCTGCGCGCTTTGGCAAAACGTAACGCGTCAAGCACACAGTGCGTCGCAGCGCTCATTTGCTCACGCAACTACGCAACAAATGACGTTTGCAGTGCGACCCGGACTCGGTTTCGTCGCCACATCGCTGTGACCTAATTGATGCGCGCGCGGTTCGGAAGGCATCGCGGAAGTGATCCGTCGCGCGCGCACCCGCCGCGCCCCGCCCCGCGCCCCGCCCCGCGCATCGCCCCGTCTGCGGGGAGACGGAGATGGGGCCGCGCCAACTGCAAATTGGGTCCGGTGCGAATCACGTGTCAATGGCTGCGGGCTGAGATCCATCACAGACAAGTCCTGCATTCATTCTCGCTGGTTTGCTTTGGTTGTTGGAGGAAGAATGTCAAAGGACAATGGACTCTTCTGTATCAACTCCAGTTGTATCCGGGGAGGGTCGTACCCGTCCAGTGTCCTCGGTGTTGACACAAGGCGTGCACTTCTCGTGCAGGAACGCAACGCAACGTGCCACGACGAATCTGATGTGAACCAGGGCAAAGACGGAGAGGATTCTGAGAGTTTCCTGGGCATGGTGCGGAGATTAAGAAATATCGCTGTGACGATGTACAACATTGCAACGCGTAAGAAACCACCTAATGCAATGCCTTTTACGGGATGTAATATTCTTTATGAATATTTATAGCATCTGTTGTCAAGACAGTTGGAGACGACGATTTCCTTGTGAGTCATAATCTCAGTCATAATGCATTTCGTGCATGACGCTTGCAACATGCACAAAATGCATTGTGGTAAAATGCTTCTTGATGTTGGGAGACCCGTGTGAACCAAAAAGGCTGAGGAAGCAATGAGTCCCAACAATCCAAAAGGGACCCCCACTCGACTTCAGATCAAAAGATTGAGATGTCCAAAGTGATGTTGTTGTGTGCCTCTGGTGTTGAAATTGTGTGTGTGTGTGTGTGTGTGTACATATTTGTACATATTTGTTTGTGTGTGTGACAAAGAGAAGCAGAGAGTCTCCATGTGCCTGTGTGAGAGAGAGACACACATACAGAGAAACAGAAACAGACAGGAAGAGAGGAGTTCTTTTGCGAGACGAGGGGTTACTACCCAGGGACCCACCAGAGACAGTGGACAAGGCATCCCATGTGAACCCAGGCTGAGCAAAGCGATTCCCTTTTCCAACTGCATCTTTTTCCACAAACTGATGTCAGCGAGATCAACCTTTTTTTCTGAAAAACAACAAACAACCTTTTTGTCCCAAGAAGTCGGAGGATCAGTTACAGGAAACCCAGGTGCCGCCTGAAACAATACCAAATCAAAACCATCATCCACACGAAACAATAGACGCAGCTCGTGACACACTTCGATACCCATCAGAAGCAAAAATCTCTATTTGTTCCGAGCAGAATTGTATCAGAAGGCAGTTCTATTAGAGGAATTACCCCGGCAGAGAGCGACGCGCGCCTCGCTTTGAGGGGAAACATTCATCATGGCAGCGAAGCGCACAATTTATAGCGCTTTTCGTTGAGCTCTCATTTATTCCGGGGCCCGAAGACACTCGCTTCGTTTGGAGAAGCTGGGTCCTCCACAGCTGGATGTTCTCGTGAAACATGGAGAGAGAGAGAGAGAGAGAGAGAGAGAGAGCTAGAGAGGGAGTAAGAGGGAGAGGGAGAGAGGGAGGGAGGGAGAGGGAGAGAGGGAGGGAGGGAGAGGGAGAGGGAGAGAGGGAGGGAGAGGGAGAGAGGGAGAACTCACTCAACTTCTTTTGCACTGCACATTTGGCGCGGGCAATAAATGGGGCAAAGGGGTGAACCCTGGGACCCACAAACCAGCTGCGTGGGTTGTAGGGATGAGGCCTATGGAGCCCCTGGATCCACTGGTGTGCTCGGAGCCAGATCGGGGCCCCTGGATCCGCCCCTGACTCCGGCAGCGAGCCTCCGCAGACCCTGTGATGGCACGACGTGAACGACTCAATTGTCGAGGCACCTCCGCACACAGGAGGTTCGCACCGCACGCACGATCCTATTCGGGGAGCTGGCGCGGAAAGGGCACAGGCGTCTCCAGAGTCAGCAGCAGCTGATCTGTAGGCACAGCACCCGACTTTACCAAGGCAGGGAAACTTGTGCTTGTACACATGAAGGAATTCTGGAAACTCGTCATGTTTTTTTCAACCAAATGCATCTGCCATGTCAACCTGTGAAGCTTTGGTTGATCCAGGGCCGAGTTTGCGGGGAGACATCGATTCAAACCAGGATCTGACCAACAAACTTTACAGAAAGTGAAAGGAGGGGCTGACTGCTGAAAGGGGAATGGCTGTGAATCTGTCCCATCATCCCGACGCCCCTTCTTCTGCCCGCTCTGATGTGCCAGGTTGGTTTTGGCAACTTGAAATCACCACTGGGTCTGCTCTGAAAAAGGAACCCTGTTCACTGAGACCAATGGGAACGGGGCGGTGGGTTCCAGATTTGGTGAAGACCTCTGGGGCAACCACAACAAGGTGAAAAAAATTTGAAACACAGAAAAAGAAAAATGCGCGTGCGGCACAAAGATGGGACAGCTTGGCTTGTGTGTTGCCGAGATGCTGCAAGGATCTGAGGATGATTCACAGGGCGCTGGGTCTCTCAGGACGCCACGCACGACGTTTGCAGCGTGCATTGAGCCTTGACTGAACAGGGTTGTCTTGATTGCAAACTCTGATATAAGCTGCACAAAAAATGACACAGGCGACTCCCGGCAGTTTTAATGACGAGTGTTATCTGTCAATTCAGAAGTTGAACATGTCTCCAGGGACTGTGAATTTCAACCAAGGGTGTAACTTTCTCATCTTTTTGTTCACAGATTTAATTAAGATAGCTTCTTCCGCACGGAGGGCTTGTCTCGCTGTTTTAATTGTCACGGATCTGAAGGATGTTTAGCGCAGAAACCAAAGTTCAGAACTCTGGGTGTGGTTGGTCTGGGTTGCGAGTGTAGTGTTCCGAAGTAGAGAGAACGAAATGAAGTTGAGAGGAATTTGTATCTTTTGAAGTTTGAACAAAGAGAAAGTCAAACTGGCGTGTTGCCCTCATGTGGGGTTTGCACGCACTTGAATTTGCTTTGTTCAACTTTTCAGTTCAATATTTGACTATTTCACAATGGAAATCCTTGAGTCATGTGCCTCTCTCGCCGAAGCGCAACACTGGTCCACAGCTCCAGCGGACGGGGGATCGGGCCAGGAAGAGCCTGAGCAGGTCTCAGCTGGGGTCTGACTCTCGAGACGCATACGAGAGCTGTTGCGCGTACACTGTCCACCAATTTTCCGCTGGTCGTTGACATCAAAACCACTCAGAAATTGTTGCGATGCAGCGGAAAGTCCTCGTGTAAATGTTTGAGGGCAGGAGGCAGCGGACACCCTTGCCTCTGCTTCTGCCGGAGAACCACAACAATTGACGTGACAAATATTCAAGCAAAGCGCCAACTCACCAACTCTGGGGAAATGCTCCGCAACAAACTCTGGTTGTGTCAGAATGCAGCGTCTTGTGTGTTGCATCTGTACATGCAACAACGACGTCGTGCTGTGTGGTTTACACAAAGCTCACCGTGTTCGCGTCGAACATCGTATTCCTTCAAAAAATAACTCCCACCCACGGCTGGAAGCCTGGTGCTCTGTGGGTGATTTTCGTCTTTCAGTGCAGAATTCTGCGGAACTTCAGTGGCGCCTCCCCAGGGTGGTACACGGTGTATCCGCAATTAGCCTGCAGTCCCACTGCGGACGCTTTGTGTTCTTTTCACGTCTATTTCAGGATCTTTCATACACGGAGCAATAGAACCCTCACCCAGGGGAGAAATACAAGTGAGAGCCGCCGGAGGTTGCGCCCCCGCATCTTCTGTTCTTGTGTCACTTTGATCAAAACACTTGTTGTTTTGGTCACCTAAAGTCAGGCACCTGGTCAGACAAGGGTCTGGTGCTGCCTTCGGGCCAATTCAAACTTCAAAAACATAAAAAAGGGAAACAAGTTGGGCCGCCTGTGTCACAACAAAAGAGGCAAACGTTTTGACCGGGGGAGGGTCGGCGGGACAGCCCTTCACTCTCTAGATCCACCTCTGGACGGAGAGGACTGACAGAAAACTTAGACGTCAATTTCTTCGACTCAGTTCACAGACGATTTCAGGGCATTGCGCGGCGACTCCGTCTGCGATGTGAAACATGAGAACAAGTGGATGGACAGGCCTCTGTCCATCGCGTGTAACTTTAGTCTTTGCAGACACAGAAGCCTGGTAATACAGCGGTTCTGACCTCACGTCAGCTTCTTATTTGCAGACAAAAGAAGAGTCAGTTTGCATCCGACAAAAACAAGCTGAAATGTTATTTGTAAGTGGATGGTGCAGCCTCAGTGCAAGTCAAGAAAAATAACTTTGTTTGTCAGCTTCCGTTTATTGTAGATGTTTTTCTGGTTACCGAAACCCACGGAAGGGCCTGGTGGGTCTGTCCCCTGACTACGAAGAAAAACAGATTCACATCTTGTGTGACACAACTTTGTGCACCTGAAATGTTCTTCAAGTTTGCCTAAGTTTTTTTTCTGTCGTTCATTGCAGGTGAGTAAAAGGAAAAAAAATCAGTCTTATTTCAGTGAGAGCTTTGGCATGCAAAGTCAACAACAATGCACAAAAAAAGCTTCTGACAATGTTCTGCATGTTCCTGCAATTTTTCAGTCGCGTGTTTTGTCCACAAAATCCAAAGTGCGCTACTCACCTGTCCTGACAGAGTCCGACGAAACTTCCTTTTCTGCACTGTTTGAAGTTGTGTCCTCACAGAGGTAGATCTACTTCGCGCGCGCGATGTGCAGGAGTCCGGGAGAAGCACGCGGCACGCGCAGTGTCCAAGAGCTCAGGCAACAACGCCTTCGCGCGCGCAGGGTCCAAGAGCTCAGGCAACAACGCCTTCGCGCGCGCAGGGTCCAAGAGCTCAGGCAAACACGCCTTTGCGCGCGCAGTGTCCAAAGCTCAGGCAAACACGCCTTGCGCGCGCAGTGTCCAAGAGCTCAGACAAACACGCCTTCGCGCGCGCAGTGTCCAAGAGTCCAGATGAACAGACGCTTCGCGCGCAGGGACCAAGAGTCCAGGTGGATGCACACCTTTGCGCGCGCAGTGACAGTCACAGAAGAAAAGCGCGCTGTGTGTCGTCTCAAATCTGCAACTCCGGCAGAAAAAATGTCATCAATAATTCAGCTTCGGCTGATGCGCCTCACACAAATGAACTGTCAATCTTTTCTGATTTTCAAAATTTGTGCCCGACTCCAGTTTTGAGGAATCCGAGTGAATTTCTTTGCAACTGAGACGCGGTGCGAGTTGCAGAACTACTTGTCTCAAGAGGCTGAATGAGATGCAGCGCCCTGCTGCAGGTGGATCCCGCCGTCTTGACTGCGTCAGCGACTCGTTTGATTTCTGAGTCTCAGCAGGCAGCTCCTCCGGGTTGAGAGAAGCTCCGCGGTTTAACGAGGCGCACTCGCTTAATTGGTCTTTATCTCCCGTCGCTCAAGGCCCAGGGGTGGACTCAGGGGACAGGTCCCAGGGGTGGACTCAGGGGGCAGGTCACAGGGGTGGACTCAGGGGGCAGGTCCTGGGTGGATTCAGGGGGCAAGTCCTGGGGGGTGGATTCAGAGGGCAGGTCACAGGGGTGGATTCAGGGGG
>JAAUXT010109805.1_pt1 | contig 18209 bp, 20 predicted proteins | sample 7278171 | NCBI WGS metagenome assembly JAAUXT01 (sample SAMN14350112, study PRJNA611818) | marine sediment metagenome | isolation source: surface marine sediment (1.8m) | place: French Polynesia: Moorea | collected 2018-08
ACAAGTGAGGACAAACATGTCCTCATCCCTCATGCAAAAGATCATTTTTCTGAAAGAAACCGATTGCGAGAGATCGCAGTGGATCGGCCAAATAGAAAGCATACCTCGTAATTGTGTTTGAACCGAAAGATGACCAAGAAATTTGGTGCCTGTGTGATGGCTTGCTGTACAGGGAATTATCTCTGTCACAGTGGGGTGGGAAACACGTGCAACAACACGGTCGACCCGAACACGTGCAACGCCACCAACCCGCAGCTCGCGTGCGTCACGACGACGCTCAACTCCGGCGCCGGCGACGTCGTGGTCAGCAGTGTGTGCAGGGTGAGTACAGTTCTGCATGTATGCGTGCGTGCGTGCGCGTGCGTGCGTGTGTGTGTGTGTGTGTGAAAACTTGCAAGTCTGTGGCGTGCGTATTTTTGGTGTATGTGTGTGTGTGTATGTGCATGTGTGTGTGTGGTGTGAACTTCAACTTGTGATCGTTGAGCAGAGAGAGTGTGTGTGTGTGTGTGTGTGTGTGCGTGTGTGCATTCGTCTCTATGCCTGGTTAGTTTCAACCTGTGCAAGCAACAAAATAGTTGACTCACTTTCTGTTGATGAAAGACTGAGAAACTTCTGAATTTCAGCTGCCTGTCTGCAGTGACGAGGTGCCCTGCAGCGACGGTACCGTCTGCGATGACAGAAATCGCTGCGTCCCGGTAGGTTTCACTACACGTTCTATCTTCACGCGTACTCGTACTGGTCGGTTGCCCTGGGCTGCTGATCCTCATGATGCACAGGAACAAAGGCGACAATTCTCTTTTTCTGCGACACTGCGGTCACAAAGCCTCTCACGCATGACCTAATTTTTGTAGAATTGAGTTCCCACACTGGAAAAAAACATGCCCTGTTCAATCACAGAAGTCTTTTCTCGACCAAAGTTGTGCATGCCATTTATTCCAGCGTGTGTGAACTCTAACCTGAAGGTGCCTCATGATGCATTGTTCGCTCTGTATACGTGTGGAATGATGAACTTTTCACTCGCTACAGGAGGAGTGCGCGAACCCCTCGGACTGCCCGGACGGCTTCAGCTGTACGGAGTGCCGCCTGCGAGGTTCGGGCGTCGCGTCGCGCTGCGTCCCCGAGGACCCGTGACCCCCACGTCGCCGTGACACCTGCTGATAAATGGTGAATTTGTACAAATGCGCCCGCTCTTCTTCTGACGTGCTCCTATTGCCGGACAGTACAAAAAGGTTTCGTGTGCAACCACCAATCTGGCAATTGGGGTTCTGCGCGTGCTGGGATTCTTGCGGTTCTGCGGTTGCTAAATGTCTTCTTTGTTACGGTTTTTCTGCCCGAGGTCGAAGCGGACATTCCTTTTTGAGAATTGTAAACTTGACACATTCTGGCAGCCATGCATGCATGAGCAAATTGTTGCACTCACTCAGGCTTTTGCTGTTGCAGTTTGAGAATCGAGAGAGCCCACGAACAATACCACGATCATCCCAGGGAGAGTTTCAACGAAAACCAACCAAATGTCCGTCTTTTTTCAAGTTTTGTCTGAAAAAAAACAACTTTGTTTTCGTGTAAAAATATTTTGTCGGTTTGAAGTTACGCTTGAAGAGAAAAAGAAGCATGGGCTGTGGAAAGAACATTTTTGCCCAAACACACCAGGACAAAGGAGCAAAATCTGTGTTCTGTATCTGCATGTAATTTTGCACTTGATTTTCCTTGTTTTGCGTTCTACAACAAATGTCTTTTTCCCGTTCCAAAAACACCACAGAAAAAGCTTTGACGGATGCCTTGAAACTTTGCCCTGAGGAGCAACCATAAACGTTAACTCTGCAGCACATTTGACTTGTTTTCTTTTCGTTGAGAACTATCGGATGCAGATTGACGGCTCATAGCATCAGCGTCAGTCTTCCAGCCGTAAACCGCACGACATGATGTGCAAGTCCGTGACTTCAACATATTTGCGTATTTTTTCAATTGGATCTCGTCGGGGAAAAACATTTCGCATGCAACTTGCCTCGGAGACGCGTTGAACAGACCAGCAAAGAAAAGTCTTTTGATGCAACTTTGAAACAACATTCGCCCTGGTACAAACTAAACTTTGAGTGGTCCGCATGCATCCAGATTTCGTTTTGATCGAATGATCAAGGTTCGTTTTCGGACGTAAAACCATTTGTTTTGGATGCGAATCAAGTGTCGTAGTTCTGTCACAAATATTGCACGAATCAGCGTTCAATATGTGTTCCAGAATGAACGAGTGCATAATCAGATATCTGAATTACCTTGATTTCTCGTGCACGCTCGCAATTTTGTTTGTTGCCTTTCGGAACTTCTGCAGACTTACGAGTGCACGTCCATGCACCACCAATCGTTTGTCCACAAATATATTGACACCTCTGCTTGTCCACACGGACAAACTTTCGTTTTGCCACTCCACGACTGATGCAGCCGACGCTCTCTGTGCGGAACTTGTGCGTGGGAGACGATCCCGCCCCTCGGGGACTTTTTATGTTGAGCGAGATGCGCTCAGGTCTGAATCGGTGACACAGATCTACGAGCACCAGGACTCGGGTTCAAGGCTCCTCGTTTCCTGGCCCGCATATTCACGCGAAAAAGGCACGAAACGTTACTGCGGAGTTGATCTCAGATCGGTTGGACACAACGAAAACGGGAAAGTGGATTTGATTTTCTTTTTGTCATCAGGCATTTTTCAACTTCTTCTTGGATCTAACAAATCAACCTGGAGAAGTTTTTGTCTCACGAGAAACTTACTCTGACAGCGTGTATGTGTGTGTGTGTGTGTGCGTGTGTGTGTTGTGTGTGTTGTGTGTGACAGTGCTTCCATTGAAACACAAAGAAACTGCATGAAAGATCAAAATGTACAATGCGCGAGGTATTCTCACATTGGAAAAAAGGAGAATGAAATCGGCTAAAGAACAGCAGGATCGAGGTCAGAGCATCAACCTCATTTTGAAAAACCATGAATTCCTTTCTTTGCAAGTTTTTTCAACACACCCTGTTTTATAACACTTTTTCCAAGAAGCCAATGAATGCACCGTCAACTTTTTGGTTCGTGGTCAGGGACCGTGAAATGTGATTCACTGACGGCGTTACCTTTTTTGGCGAGTGTTTTTGATGCAGTTTTGTCAGTGATGGGCCCAACGGTGCATCGAAAAGAACCACAGTGAAGCGCACAGGCTCACAATGAGACATACCCCAGACGACGTAGTGCGCGGGGCCTCTGGACGTCAGCTGAGCTGTCTCCAGGTGAGGAACGATCGTAGAAACGGTTGTGAGTGACGCACTGCGCGCCTTGCACGTTCACGTTAGAGATTGTGTGAGGACCACAGACCGGGTGCCAACCTTGGTCAGGAGGCGCCTCAAACGAGCACACGGTCTTTGACTCACAGAATTTTCAATTTACAAAATGAAGTAATTTTTCTTTACATTGGGTCGATGGTGTTCTGCATCTGATCTTGTCATCCCTTCACCAAACAACGTTCTTTTCGCCGTTCCCTCAAACGACCGTGTTGGTTTTATTTCCTGACGGACAAACAGACGGACCTAATGAACAATGACAGTTTCCCCAAGAACCGGAGTCACCTGACACTGCGAGACATGTTCTTCTCTCTCGCCTCTTTGATTTCCTTTTTGTGTTGCCGCTGACACAAAAAGCCGCAAGAGAACATTTTTTACAGGCGAACTTTTGCAGTGTGTCATGGTCCATGGGCGTCCCAAAATAGAAGGGTATATAAGGGAAACTTGGGGAGTAAGTCTGAGGTAGTCTGACTGACAGACGCTCGCTGGGAAACGGCCTGGGACAGCCCAGTGACCCTCCATTGTCCCCATGGGGACAAGTAGATCTAGAATGGTCGGCTGAGGGCATCTTTTCTCTTCGGGAGTCTCTTCGGGTAACACCATTTTCAAATCTGCAAAAAAAAAAAAAATTCTGGTGGACATACGGATTTTGGTTTGTGAGATTGTTGTAACACATAAATTTATGCAACAGTGAACCACGTGATCAAGTTATTTCTACTGTCGTCAAAAAAGCGCGACTGACGTTGGGTTGGACTTCAATGCCACGGTTGGCTACAGAGTGGAACCGAGATGTCTCAGTGATATGCATCTGCGTAAATCGCGCTCCGCCAGGAGTTGAACTGCTATAAATGTGGAAGTTGCTCGGTGGTTGTTTCAGAATCGTGATGATTTCGAACGTGCTCGAATCGTTCCGTCTGTTCGTCGTGGCCGGGCTGCTGGTGGCGCTCGTCCAGTACCTGCTCATCTTCTTCTTCTCGGCGCTCATCAAGAGCTCCTGACAGCCACGTGCCGTGCCATGCACCGACACCACAGACATTGTGTTTTGACAATTGCTGGACGAGGAGAGACACTGGATAAGTGTTTGTGATCTGGATGCGGTGAAGAGGTCGGGTGCGCTCTGTGTGGACGTGGAGCTCGATGGAGGGAACCGAGCTGTGGAGATACCATAGGAGGTACCAATGACAACCAGCAGCATGGTCACTCTCATGGTAAGCTTCAAACTCATCACAAAAGCCTTCAGACTCGGAACAGAGTTCTCACAGCAAAAATTGGTTCGGGAAGACAAAAAGAGCTTCTTTTTTTCAAGACAAAAAATAACAAAACTTGCTTTTTGGACTTAACCCGTTCCATGTGCACCGGTGCCGATACTTTGCTGTTTGGAGTCTGCGTCTACAACTTCGTGTGAAAAACGAGTGACAGGTGTTTGCATCGCGTCTCAAAATACTGTAGAATCATCCTTGTCGCCGTCACAATACGAATACGAACAGAAAACGAAAACTTTTTTTTTCTGAAAACGTGAAGTGATCTTACAATGAGGTGTTCCCGCTTGAAAAGAAACAGTCTGAAAATGTGAACAGAAAAAGAAAACATGCGGGACGGCTTTGTATCAACATCAGTTCCGTGTTTTTCCCACAGTATGGACGGATCTTTTTGTCACGCTTCAAAGGCACTTTGCAAATACAAGGAATGTTTTGTGTCATTCTTTCAGGCAACCAGCCATGCAGAAACTGACCGTTGTTTCCCGCCACCTCCGTCCAAACCGCTCCAGCCTGCAGACGCGCGCCTTCTCCAGATCTTCACCGCACCAGAAGAAATCAAGCGCGACTGTGACATGGACAATGCAAAATGCCTCATAACTTATTGGACTGACAATCCAGCACGGATTTGTACAGAAATCGCCTGAGTGCTGAACCGAGGTCGCGCGGAGGAGAGAAATTTCCAACGCGCTTGATCCGGGTTTGGCCAATGTTTGTTCACGCAGCTCCAGAAGACTGAAACTGTGCTTTAGTTTGAATATGGAGACAACACACAGAAGTTTGTCAACTTTTGATGTGGCACTGGAAGTTGCGCGTGTGAATTTGCACAGAAAACATTCGCACACTCTCACCGCAAACGCACACTCTCACCGCAAACGCACACTGCCACCACACACGCACACTGCCACCACACACGCACACTGCCACCACACACGCACACTGCCACCACACACGCACACGCACACTGCCACCACACACGCACACTTCCAACACGCACGCACACTGCCATCCCACACACATACTGACATCCCACACGCACAACGCCACCGCACACACACACTGTCACCACACACACACACACTGTCACCACACACGCACAGTTGTGTAGCAAAACATCTGTTCGGACGCACTTCACTTTGGCGCACACACGCAGAATGAACACGATCATTCTCAACACAACACATGCAAACAACAAGCAATTGTCACACTCTGTTTGAAAGAATGCGGTCACCTTGAGGGAGGGTTACCTGTACTCACTGAGGCGTGTGCGTTCACTTTGTCCCCTCTGTGCGCACCACTGCGTCAATCCGTACTCCACCCTTCGTGCGCATTCACCAAACGATCACCTTGGGATCAAAGATAGAAATTTCTATTGTATTTATACATTTTTGAAAACTTAACGACGTCGAACGATCAACACAAAAAAATGTTAATTTGCTGACCTTGATTCACCAGCGTATGGTAGCGCACATACGTACGTAGAACTCCCGCGAGCACCGTTCACGCGCGCTTTCCACGTATTGTCAACATGTAGATCTATCTATGTGGGTATCTTCTTCGCACCAAAGACGCAGTATTTCACAAACATTGTTTGGTCGCCTGTCTTTGCTATGTTTGACACCTCCCTGAGTGCCACTGCCAATTTGAATGTATTTTGTTTGAAGAAAAGAACAGGAAAGAAAAAGTTGAAAAAGTTTGTTTGTGTTTTTTCGTCAAAGAGAAATGAAGGGAAAATGCACAAATGTTGAGACTCTGGATCCAATGACTGCGTCCTTGCAATGGAACACAAAAACGCTGGACGAACACCAAACAGCAAGGAAAGGAACAACAGTCAAAGTGAAAACGACTCCACTCGTACAAAAGGCGGTAGCGGTGACGCAAGCGTTATGCTTTTTGGCACCTCAAGAGAACATTTTTGTCACTTTTTTTATTGCGCAGATGTGCGTCCTTGCCGAAAGCAAGTCCGCTTTTTTCACACGTGCAAAAACGTGATGCCACCTCAACTTGCCAAGTCTGTGCACACTGTTGTGAAGTGAAGTTCGAGCAAACACTTGTAAATCAAGAACAAAAGTTCTATCGGAGTCTCCCTGCTGTGCCCCCTAATCTGTGTTTCTTCGTCGCACTGCCGTGTTTGTAAAACCCTGTTCACGGACTGATTGAACTTCGTCCCTCTTCGGACACATGTGGGTCGATGTGAAGAACCTTTCTTTGGAAAAGGAACACCGGTTATCCAAACTCTCCAACTCATGTGCCCCACACCGGGCAGAACATTGACAGTGATTCATTTGTGTGTCGGAGCCACCGTTGCATTGCGACTGAGGTTCTCTTTGCATTTGCAAAATGACAAAAGCAAGAATGGCTGCATGCCATTGGGACGCTTTCTCCCCACATCGTGGCGTGAAACACTCTCCATTTGGTCTGCTTTTGAAAACAAGATCATGGCGAGTTTTGATGAAACAAACTGATCAAAGTGACAGATTTGGGTGACCGATTTTCATTTGATTGTCCACATGCGATGCACACACTACCTAACAATTGTGAGTTTCCAAAGGAGGGCCCAACAAACTTGTCCTCACGAGTGTCGGCAAGAAGGACCCAAGTCCTTCTTTTGTTTGCATTGCTGTGTACAGTGTGAATTTCTGCATGAAACCAACACAGACCAAGTCCAGAGCGTTGCATTTTGTGCTTTTGTTTCACGAAAGAGAACTCACAAACGTTGACGTGGACTTGGGTCGTTTGGAAACTCGCGTACATGTATTCAATCGGTGTTTGAGGCACTGTCATTGTCCTATCACACAAGGAGATCCCTCGTTGTGTGTGTGTGTGTGTGTGTGTGTGTGTGTGTGTGTGTGGCTGGGAGAGTATGTGCGCGTGTGGGTGCGTGTGGGTTGCATGTTCAAATTACGCGTATCGCAGGTTCCACAGAGTTTTTGCAAAACAATCTGGCCATCAGTTGCACGTCAACTCACAACGAACTCTTTCTCAGTCTTTCTCAGTCAGCCAAATCTTTTAGCGGATCCTGAAGCCCCAGGCCCTGCTCCTCGGAAAAGGAAACAGGTGACATTTTCTCACGCTGGGACTTTGTGCATTGGCCCAGGATCAGACTTGCTGTGGGGACAGCCGTCGTCTGGGCCTCACACTTTACAGCCTGTAATCGTGGACCTGCGAGAGGTGAGACATCCATCCTGGAACACTTGCGTCGCTCCACGACAGCGGTCATTCGATTTGCGTTGGATTGAACGGATTTTCTGTCCGTTATTTGGTTTACGACTCATTTTGTTCTCATTCCTTTGACTGCCGTTGCCAGAAAAGACTGGGCTTTCAGTGAAACACACTTTTCTCTTGCGCAAGTGCTTTCAGGTATGACCGTCCTTGGACAACAAATCAAAAAATGAAGTATTCACGGTATGTCACAAAACACTGAAGAACCACGCTTTTTCTTCAGCCAAACACATCGCAGAAAGCATACACGATTAACTGGCTGTATCTTCACACTGTTTGTCTCGAAATTGCCCTGGGAACCGGCGCAATGAAAGTGAAAAGCGCTGAAGGAGACATAACCGGAGCTGAGTGGTCAAACAGTCGTAAATATCGCACGAGGCCCGAGTTCGAGTGTCCGCAGGATTCGCGCTCTCACCTGTACCGCAGCGCTGCACTGTGGGAACAGGACCCGAACGGCGCGCGGCCCTGACCCCTGAGATCCCAGGGCCCAGACGCTCAAAGGGCCGTTGCAGCTTCTTGTGTGCACAGGTGGATCAAAATTTCAACAATTTTGTTGTTGTTGTGGCACTCGTCCAAAGCAATTCATTGGCGTTCAGTTGCAACAAGTTCCAAAGTTTGCCAAAGTGACACCTATTTTCACGATGTTTGTGGCTCATGATTTGCCTTGTTGCAAGCTGTGCCTTTCGCTTTCATTCGCAGAAATTTATGATACCTCATCGTCGGCTCACTGCAGGCTGGACGTGACGTTTTACACCGTCGTGAAACTGTCGTTTCGTCACCGCCAAATGTACCATTTGCGGAGGTTCATTATGTAGTGGTGTGTGTTTGTGTGTGTTTGTGGAAGAGGCTCTGTGTCCGTCCAAGCAATGGCCAAAGCAGAAAGACCAGCGTCCGTGTTTTGGATCTTGGATGCATGTGAGCGATTGCATATCTTTGCAACCATTTGGGTGTTGTGGTTGCGTGTGGTGACATCACCATGGAAGCAGCCTTGAATACAAACAGGAAACAGGGGGTCGCAGAGAATGTTTGAAATACCGTCTTGTAACGTGGAGGCATTGCAAAACCAAATTGAGAAAGTCGAGACCATTCCTTGAAGGGCAGAACACAACGTGCGTGCGCGTGAGATTTTCTGCTCACTCGAAAAAGTTTGTTGTGCCTGCAGCTGAAACGGGCACATACACACGAGTGCACACGCACGCTCGCACACACACGAACACACACACGCACACACACACACACACACACACGCATGCATACTGTTTCAAACCCACAGTGACGGCACAAAAAAGTGTTTCGTCGGTTTGGAGCAGGTCCAGCAGCACAAATCAGACACTGCATGGATGCAGACCAAAGAACCTGGTCCGGCCTTTTCGCAACAGATGTTGCTCCATTTATCCTGGAGGGAGCAAACCAGGCTTCACTCTGGTGAAAAGAAGCATGGCCTGTCACGACCGAAACGGAGACGGCAAACACACGCGATTGATCGTCGGATCCTGCGGTCGCAATGGAAGCCGACAAAACAAGGACCACGGTATTAATGAGACACACACATTGCGAAATCAACCTATTCATAGGCGACGACAAATTACAGAATCGCACTCTGGTTTTTTGCAGTCATTTGTAAGCTGATCTTGTTGGGCGCTTTGCCTGGAATCTCTGCCACTTCAAGGTGCGTGTGATTCAGACTCAGTCTCCCCCTCCATTCATCGTGTTCTATGTGACTCGTGTTCCGTGACGCGAAGTTTTTGTCACCACAGCCGCAAAACGTTCTTCACTGGTAAAAACACGTGAATTAAATTTTGTATCCAAACAGACTTTTTGTGCGGGTGAGGGCGGTGGTGCGATGAAACCAGCGCCGAGTTGTGTGTCTTTCTTGGAAAACCTGAGATAATTACACGTTACGACAGGTACCTGGCAGCAACACCGAAAAGCGAAGAGATCTATACCTTGTGCTGGTGGTGAAAGCCTTCTTCATGCGAGAAAGCATTTGTTTTCAGGCTTTCATAGCTTCAGCAAAGAGAGTGAAATCAAGGCCTAACAAACGCTGGTTCACTCTTTTGACGCTTTCTCCTTATGATACAGAAACAAATTTTCATCCAATCGCACGAATGTAAAGTTGGTGGTCGAAGACGCTCAGGGGGAACGAAACCGAGATGAGTGGTTTTCATGAGACCAACCCAACGCCAAATGGTCCATTCAATTATGAACAGAAACCTGTTTGAGATTCACCGCACACGTTGATTTCTGAAGTCAGGCAGTCACATGAAAAGTGCACCACCCCAACCTGAATTCTCCCCTCTGGCGGACTCGACTGAACTCACTGAAGACGCTCCTCACGTATCTGGGATTCATCGCTGAAGCTCAAAATGTACATTTCATGGACGCCCGCAGATAAGGCAGACCCATCGGTCAGATACAAGGATTATAAATGCTGAGTGTCTGCTGACTTCGGCGAAGCAGCATCGATCTGGGGGCAGTGGAGTCTGAGATACCAACCAGGATCTCAGATACTCGAATCTGGTGTCAATCAGAAGGAACGTGAAGGGGCGCAGAAACCCACATCATCGGGCTTCCTTCAATTCCAACACCTACAATCGAGTCTGGACTCGCCTACAAAGTGCCTCCTTCAGCCTCCACATCCCGCGCCCAATGAAACCTTCGTTGGTGTTGGAGCTGCCTCAGATTTCGAAACTTTCCACCAGGAAAAGAGATTCATGGTTTGAACTGAACCCAGTAATGTCGCTTCACAAATTGTCAGTGTCTCGTGACCCAAGACATTTCTGTCACTGATGGCGCAAAAACCAAAGGAAAAACTGACGTTCCAGATTGACTGCGCAGCGGTTTTGTTTTGAGAGTGTCACTTTAATTGAAGCTGGATGGCGCTATCACTAAATGCAGCTCCAATGTCGAGAAAAAACATTGAAAACTCACTGCTCCCGCCGGAACAGGACTCGGCGCACTTTTTCCCTTCTCCTGCACCCGAAACGCACCAGGAACTGCCGTCGGGAGGAGGCTGCTGCGCTTGCAGTGTATAGATGTGTGCAGCATGAATACTGCATGAGCTGCGGGTGGACGCGACGGGGAGAAAGTGTTGTGGCTCATGCAATAGCGGTGACTCTGTGGAGACAGACGGACAGACAATGCGATGTCCTCGGCTCCGTGTCGCACCCAGAGATGGATGGATCTTTACTCTCCATTGATGTCGCTACAGGCTCCTGCTGTGTCCTGAGGCAAGTCAACTTTTTTCCCATCAAAGAAAAAGAAGATTGATTTCGAACAGAAAAAAAGATCTTGGGATTTTTCAAAATCCTTGACATAAACTTCTTTGGACTCTTTCTTTTTCGTGATTGAATCAATTGAGGGGATTTGGTTTTTGAGAACAAATGTCAGCCGGTGGTAGACTTATGAAAAACCACCAAACGAACTTGTTTCTTCAGACCATTTGGAGAGGATTCTGACTCGTATTTCAACACCGTCGATTGAGCTGAACGTTTCGCCTGAATGATTTCAATCTCTGATTGGGTACTCTGAGTCTGCAAAGAGCCAACATTTTGAGACGAGAAACTTTGGGAAATCTAATTCCAGCACCCAAAAAGATGAACTCACGACACTGGTCGTGTAAATAGTCGGCAGAAAGACTCATCTTGGAGGCTTGTCGTTGCGGAAGGTTTCCCCCGCGAGCTGAGCCACTGTCCCTGAAAATTCTGTGTTCGCGTGAAGAAATTATGCTTTGCGAAAGCCAAACAACCCAAATTTTGTGCTGCAGGTACAGTTGGGCCTGACCCACAAAACTGCCCCCAAACCTCGATTCTGGATCTGCTCGAGTTACTCTTTGGGTCAGACATGACTCCAAAGCTCGTACCTTGGGGAAAGAACTGACCATCTGTCGCAGTTTGATTCTGAACGCACTCGTGATGTTTCTTGATCCCACTGCAGGAGACGGGACATGGTCAGTGAGCCCCGGAGCGATGCGCGCCGTTAGAAACCAGTCCGCAGAGCGAGGCAACGCCACAACGCCGACGCCGCCGCCGACGCCGACGACGCCGCCCGACGAGCTCGTCCGCGCCATGATGTACGACAGCGAGCTCAGCATCGAGAACGTGCGCAACGCCTCCGCCGAGAGCCTCAGGTCGGTTCCACGAGGGTCAGGATGCCTCGGGTCAAAATGCAAGACAGGTTTTCCGGAAATGGAAAATCAGTGTTGGAATGCAGCACCCAGGTGCTTGGGTGAAAATGCTCAACTGGGTCATTGATGACTCATTCTGCTTGGTGACACCAGGGGGGCGGTGACTGATATCCGCAGACCATCAGACTCGCAGCGTCTCTTTGACGATGATTCGTTCCTTGTTTCGCCACCAGGTGGTCGCGGCGGCAGTTCTTCATCTTCCGCCACACGATCGTGGTCACGTGTAGCCTCGGTGTCGTCCTCACCTTCTGCGTTCTCCTCATCATCCTCGCCAACCGCAAGTTCCGCTCCACCCCCAACCTCTTCCACGTCAACCTCTTCCTCTCCAACCTGGGTGTCATGGTAACGGGCCTCGTCTTCGAACTTCCGGTTCTGGTGCTCGAGCGGTGGCCGTTCGGGGACGGCGCGTGTCTGGTCAACCTGCAGCTCCGCCGGATGTTCTTCGCGATCACTCAGGCGCACTTCGCTCTGATGGCTCTGAACAGACTGTTCGCTATCTGCATGCCCTCCAGGAGGTTCCTCGTGAGCAGGACTGCGTTTGTGGTGAAGAGCGTGCTGGGGTATGGAGTACCTGCTGCGATCTACGCACTCACTACGTTCTGGGATCCCATGAAGGGAGGACGGATTGTGTACAATGGAGCCCTTGATACGTGTGTGCTCGTTACCAAGGATGCGGAGTCCATTAGGTACGGTAAACAGCCTCTTTTCCTGTTTACGTAGCGTGAGGGGTGAATAGGCCTCTTTGTCAAGGTAGAGTGTGGTCCGTCTCTGGACTGAGATTCTTCGCCGCTTGTGCGATGCGTTGGATAAATCTCTCAGGTTGCAGCCATGGACACTGGTCCACAGTGCAGGGGATTCCACGTATCGTGTGAAGCCTCCATGAAACAGCAAATGGGTTGGTGACTCCTCACAGAACGTCTCATTCAAAACAAGCCATGTCAAACATGGACAACAGAAATGGGGCATCCGACAGCCACACATGTACTCCGCACGTGATCACTATCTCGTTTTTCCTGGGTGGTTTCCGCAGATAGGAATGTATCAATGATGGGCCATGGAATTGTGAAGCGTGGCGACAGTTCAAGGCCTCCCGCACTTGAGTGCGACAACATCGAGGCGAGAAAAGTTTCGGGCTGATGTAAATTTCCTTTGAGGGAAGAAACAGTTGCCTGATTTTGATCCTTCTCGACGTGCTCCTGACAAAGTTTCATTTCGACCAGGATTCTTGTGCATTCTTTGAGTCGTAACATTGTCCTTTCATTGCATCGAACTCGAACCTCGGACATCATTTCTCTGGACCAAAGTGCCATTGGTTGCAACTTGTTTTGCTTGTGTCTCGGCGGAACCTGTTGTCAACAGAACCCTCTGAAACCACAGCTGCACGAGTTGGGCACGCTGCGGCTGCCGACTCGCCCTCCGTCCCTCGCCGCGTGCGGACATGATTTCCCCCGGCGCTGGGACGGCGTCACACGGGACAATAACACTTCATTCTGCAGGCGTCGCCGGCAGCGTCGCGCCGCGTTATCTCGCGCTCGTAAATCACGTGGTTCCGCAGGGCGAGGGCGACGTCACGTGGTCGCTACGCGCAGCTGGCGTTTCCCGTCTCTTGGCAACGTCCGTTTGGGCGCTTTTGGGAGGTCTTTTGGAGGGTGGTTCATGTTCAGTGAAAGACAATTTCTTCGCTTGGGTCTCCCAGCTCGCTGGGTCATTCTGGACGCGGATTTCTTTGCGCTTTGTTTGACGATGAGATCTGCTGGGTGAGTGGAGGCCTGCCGTACATCGTGGGTCGATTCCCTGAAATCTGCCATCTCAGGGCTACTACTCGGGTCCAGATGCTCCCGGAGCTGAGCAGATTTCCACTGGTCATTTGCGATGTTTTCCGGCCCATTGACTCCCCTCGCTATTGAAAACCTCTTCGTTTCCTGTGTCCCCGACCCCGATGGGAAACGTCAATTGATACAATTTGTCATTGGTGATCGCAAGATTGGCGTCGTTCGGGCGCAGCTGCGAGAGTTAGTTCTGTGTGGAAGTTGGCGGACCAACGATTCCTGGAAAAAAGAATCTCGCGTGATACTCAAACATGTGACCTCTGCAAGTTTGCAAATGTAAGCTTTTGCGTTTGCAAGCTTTGGAACGTTTCGAAAATTTTCGTTTGTTCTCCAATAGCACGGACCTATTGTGTCCCATTTTCCTGAGTTCAACTCATAAGGCCCTTTGGCTGCACGTGTGGCCTTTTCCATCCTTTCTGCGGGACTCACCTCGGCCACCTCCGCTTTTCCAGACGGCGCCGGATGCTGCTGTCGACGCTGATGGGCGTCCTGCCCATCGTGCCGTCCATCGTCTGCTACGCGTGCATCCTGGTGCGGGTCCGGCGCATGCGCCGCGAGCTGCGCGGCTTCAGCGACGCCGCCGACGCCGCCGGCGTCTCGGGCAACGTCGCCGCCAGGCACTTCAAGCAGGTCAGTCGGTCTACGATCAGCGGGGAACTCGCGTTCAAAGTTCACGGGGCAGAAGATTCTACGCCGTGTACAAACTGAAGAATTTAGGTTTGAAGGAGGAAATGCAAAACTCGTTCGTATCAAATCAGGTTTTGTGTTAAGAAGCGTGTTGAGACTTGCCAAGCTGTTTCAAACGCACCTTTTGTTGTTATTCCAGGAGTTGTACATCGCGAAGACGGCGGCGGCGACGTTCTGCTTCTACGCGCTGACCGTGACGCTGCCATACGTGAGCTACGGCCTCACGTCTACGAACGGCATCCCGAAGTACGTGAACCTGCTCAGCCTCGTCTGGCTCGGCATCGCGCTCCAACCAATCACCTTCTTCGCCACCAACCGGAAGTTCCGGAAACACGCGTGCGCACTCATGTGCTGCCGGGAGCCGCCGGACGCAGACACGACGGGCAGTTTGCGCACGCGCACTGCGAGAACTAGCTCCAGTGTGTCCAGGCCATCGCGTCTCAGTTTTGCTGATTTGCGGTCTCTCATCAGTGGGACGGTCGGGTCCAGTGCGTACAGAGAGAAAGGACTGAAGGAGAGAGGGGACAACAAGAGCACCGACAACTTACCGGCTGTGTGCGAGACCCAGGAACCCATGACCCCCATCGTAATTACAAGTTCCAAACTCTAGCGGTGTTTCCGTTGTCAAAGGCAGAAGAAGCTACAAGCGGAAAATGTACCCCATTTTCAAAGCCTGCAAAACCCAAGGGCAGAAATGGTCTGAACTAGTTGAGTACAGAAGCAAGGAGCAAAGGCCCCCAGAACTCCTCGAGCATAACACAAAGTTCTTGCGTTTGTTCAAGACCAAATGTTTTGTGAGTTCATTGCAAGAGCAGCTCGTGTGAGTCTGTGGCACAGACACCCGCGAAGCCAACATCCTCCCTCTCGGGCCCACGTCGACTGTCATCGCGTGCTCGATTCAGCGCTGTTGCGCCCGATGTCCCCTCTCTGTCAATCTTATGATCAGAGAACAATACCCAATGCTTCTGTGGCTCTGGGTCTCTTGTGTCCTCCGACATAAGACCGACATGATACATGTTGACTTCGAGAAGAATGAACTAGAGACCAGAACTTTTTTCCGATCCGATGGCAGTTGTAGCGGATTTGGGCTCGGGATCTGCCTCAGTTCTGACTCGGACCAAACACCCTTCGGAACCTGAATCCAGCTTCAATTGGAAAAATGTTGCGCCGGCCAATGCAAAATTTGTGGAGCAAATTGTTACTGAGGGTCGTTTGCCACGGAGGCTGGCTTCCTTGCCCTGGACCCGCTGCAGTTTGTTTTGAATCTCAAAACCTGCATTTCCAATATCATTCTGGTTGTGTTTTGCGTGCTTTCTGAGCTACAGCATTTTTCGTTGAATTTCAAGAAAATGAACGAAATAAAAGAATGGCAAAACGGGGAAGAGAAACGAGTCGAAACGGACCACAATCCTCGGTCACGGGCCCAAGATTCCGCTTCTGCGCTAAAGTCGCTTCCTTCCAGAATGCGTTGGTCTGCTTTCCCGTGAGAGGAGGGGTGGGGCTAAAGCAGTGTCGGCCTCGCGTGACAACCCAAAGAATACGAGCCCCAGAAAAACTGGAATCACAGGACATAGTTCTTCCTGGCTGAGAACCTTACTTGTTCTTCACCAATGAACCAGAGTCATCACCATCGCACCTGACGCTCTTCCTTGCTTCGTGGAGACGTGGAGATCACACAAGTCTTTTGGGCCAGAGAATGAAAGACAGAAACTCATGAAAACTGTCTGAGATGACTCGTACACTCCGTTCAGCTGGGACGAACTGAGTCGTTTCAGAGATTCTCTCGCTTGCATGACGTTTCTGGAAACGAAGAACGACGCGCCTTTTGTCCCAACACGTCTGTCCTCTGGCTCACAAGACGTCCACACGTCCCGTGCACGAATCTCAAAGGACTCTGCGTCCCCTCACTCCCGAAAACACAGGATGCGTCGCACGGGATGCTTCGCGCATTGCGACCCTGCAGACTCATTCGACTCATTCAATTGTTTTGACGCGCGGCTTGCATTCATGCAGCACGGCACCACTGGAACGCGTGTCCACTGATGCGTCGACAAATGAAACGCCTGGCAAAATCGCATCCAGTGAGTCTTGAGGGTCAGCGATATCGCACCGCTCCGCGACTTCAGCCGCCGCATCCACTGTGACCTGAGCCAGTCCCTCGTGAATTTTTTCCCTCAAGTCTGCAGAATTTGATTTCGGAAACAATCTCCGAGGCAATTATTTCCGCTCGAGGAAGTCAGCCGAGATTTCCACGCTGAAGCGCACAAAGTTTTCTTTTCACAAATTCACCTCACATCCCTGTTATGACTCCCCATCAGGCAATTTCCTGCATTCTGAGTACAATGCTTGGCTTTCGGACACACTGCGTATTCTGTTGTTGTTTTCCATGCACGCTGGTTTGTTTTGGACCCGTACATTGCGGATCCACTTGAGATAAGAATCCCTGACTTTGACCCACCATTGTGAAGCACCATAAATGGCCTAATTTTCTGTCTGTAGGAAGTGACGTCCATAACTTTCAGCAGAGTCTGGCGACAATGTGGAGGTTTGCATGCAGGACCTTACGTGCCGTGCCCCAATTTCCGGTTTGGTCGCACTGATGACTGCTTTCTTTGGGGGGCCACTGACAAGTGTCACCAACCTGACAATTGGAGCACGAAAACACGGGAGAGAACGTATCTGCTTGCCTGACGTGTTCAGAAGATGATGATCGACGACGAAGCGAACAGCATCTGGCATGCGGTGTCCCAAGGGTTGTGTTGGGCGATGTGTGGCTGTTGTTGTTGTTGTTGTGTGTTTTGCTGAACTTTTGATCTCAACGTCCCGAGTTCTTCTCTCCACGGAACGACGGCTGGAGAGCAGACTCCCGTCCCAAGGTCAGTTTCAGAGTAGAAAATGCACATACGAGGCCCGTCATTTATGTAACCGATCGGTCGTCAAAAAAAGACCAAGGAGACTGGAAAAAATTTGCAGAACTTTATCTAAACTTCAAAGTGGACAGTATGAATGCCATGCACTGTCAAAAATGAACATTGAACATTTGGCAACAGTAAAATTCATCACAGAAACTTGCAAAAAAACTGGTCATGCGGCAATCCGAACAGGCGCGCATGTCAGCACAGAACAACAGTCACTCAGATTCATCTGAAGAAGACTCAGAGTCTTGTCCAAAGTCCTCAGACTCAACATGGATATGTTCCCCTTCAAAATAGTCTCCATCAGCTGCTATGCATTTCTTCCAGCAAGTAACCAAGTCCACGAACAAGTTCTCAAAGAAGGGCTGTTTGAAGCTGCACATGACTTCTTCCACACCTTCCTGCAGAGCTCTGAGGTTCCAGAAACGCTTGCCATGCAACTTTTCTTTGAGTTGTGGAAACAATCCAAAGTCACAGGGGGCTAAATCCGGTGAGTAGGGGGGTGGGCCAGTAAATCCAGCCCCCACTCACAGAATTTAGCCAAAGTGGGCACAGAGACATGAACTGGAGCATTGTCTTGATGCAAAAGGAAGGATCTGTAACCAGCAGCATTTCTGGCCCAAAGGTCAGGCCTTTTCCTCCATACTCTGTCCTTGAAAGTTGTCAAAGTCTGAATGTACTGGTCAGAGTCAATCTTGCCACCTCGCTCTAAAAATTTGTGGTAAATGATGCCTTGGAAAAAATAAACAGTCAGCATGGACCTGATCTGGCCCTGCATCTGGCAGGCTTTTTTTTGGGGGGGGGGGTG
>JAAUXT010072297.1_pt1 | contig 18203 bp, 21 predicted proteins | sample 7278171 | NCBI WGS metagenome assembly JAAUXT01 (sample SAMN14350112, study PRJNA611818) | marine sediment metagenome | isolation source: surface marine sediment (1.8m) | place: French Polynesia: Moorea | collected 2018-08
ATGCCTGCTGACTCCAAGTAGCAAAAGACATTGAAAACTGTGTCAAATGGCTTCGTTATGATCGTCTCTGAAAGCATGCTAAATCCCAAGAACAAGTGATTCATCCTCGTAGTATCAAAGACTTCTGAGACTCAACATGACTAATTCTCGACCGCGCGCAAGCGTTTCGCTCACGACAGTAATCATGCACAGTCTCACAATTCTTTGACACGACTACGTATGGATAGCGCCACACATTGTATGGACAGTGCCTCGTCTCATTCCATCAGATCCAGCCCCACCCTTTTGCGTTCCGCATTTAGAAATCAACAAACAAATGTGGAATTGGCTTCACAGGCCCTTCACACCTGCCACATGTGCTCCAGAAACAGGGACAATTGTGTGACACCGATGCCTTCCATCTGCCAAGTTCAGTGGGGTATTTTCGCTGAGAACCCAGGGTAGATCCAGGGATCAGCAATGGCGACCAGGCAGGCTCTTCAGGATACTGGTCTGTCACCCCGTCGCCACAGGGCGAACCAGCAATGTGACAATCTGTGCTCACTGTCAAATGTGTGCGTGTGTGGTCAAGCGCACGCATACATTGTTCTTGTGTGTGTTTCTACGAGTGTACGATGGGGTGTGAACGATACCCCCCCCCAACCCCGAAAACAAACTCAAGATCCTGAGATTTCTGGGCTGTTTTTCTTTTTCACACAGCAGCGCAGTTGCAATTCATGCGAGATTCACTGTTTCAACCCAGAAACAGAAGTCGACAGGCTCCCCAGTTGCACCCTGACGACAGCGAACAGCCCAGATGCGCTTGTGTTGTGACAACAGTCAAAGTGACAACGAGCGTTTTATCTCCATGGAGATCTGCTATCAACCAGCTATCGCTACACGACAACATGTTGTGGTGGCCATGTCAACACAGGCTCTCGGCTGTTGTGACGTTCTTTCTGTAAGGGTTCACCCACGCTGCAAAAATGGTTCCTGTGAAATCATACAACGACTTTTCGAGACTTTTGGTCGAGAAAAGAGTTGTATGATTGAACAGGAACCTTTTTTGCAGTGGGTGAACTCACTTCTACCACAATGAAGTCACGTACGAGAGGCTCTGTGACGACAGCATGGTAGAATGTGTTTACAGGGGGCTGTGGGGCCATGGCTGATTGTTTTCGAGAGCGTTGCTATGGAAACGTGTTGCTCAGGGCAACTCGGGGATCAGCCTTTGTTTCCAAGTTGAGCTCGCTTCCACTTTTGGAGCTACACAACTTTTCTGCGTGTTTGACTGAATGGTCCCATTGGGCGACGCAACCCCAAAAAAATTTCTATTTTTGGAAGCGTCTATTGTTAGAACCGTTTGTTCTTGTATTTCACTCAAACATGTTCCTCCTCAGCCAAAACGCGCCATTTATTACAATTCGATCACTTTAAAATGTTGCGCTTTTTATCGAGTTTCCTGCAGGCGAAATTTTCAATCAAAACTGGTGGGGGAAACCAATAACACGAAAAGCCTATTCACACTCTTCGGCACGATTCACGTTGGCTGCGTCAAGCGTTGCTACCTTTGTACACGGGATGGTAAACAGGTACCGTATCCACCCGTGTGTAAGACGCGCCTTTTTGCCCCAAAATTGAACACCAAAACTGGGGGTGTGTCTTTTTCTTGGGTGTGAAATTACTTTTCATTTCAATACAACCTGGTACCAGAAAACTAAGGCAAAATTGAGGGTGCGTCTTATACTTGGGTGCGACTTGAACACGGGTGAATACGGTAAGTGCAGTCCAGTGCCTGGATACAGGGGCGCAACGCACGACGCACACCACGCGCACCCAGCCCCTCGCAATTTAATCAAGAAGGGGACAAAGACCGGCGGAAAGCGTCCCCGGTTGAATCGAAGTTTGCATGCTTCGATCACAGACCCGCTTTTATGGTCGGGAACTTGATCCATTGACACGCGCACCGCGGCGCTGTTCACACTGTGGGCGAAGGGGGGGGGGCGCCACCAGATCCAGGCCCCCATCAGACTCTGGAAAAATTTCTTTTCCCGCGCCAAATGTTGCGCCAGAATACACACACGCACACACAGACTATCACGCGCATACACGCACAGACTCTCTCTCTCTCTTACACACACTTACCATGCACAGACACAAATAAATGTACGTGCGCGCATACACACACACACACACACACACACACACACACACACACACACATTAACAACCCAAAGCCGAACCTGCCAGTGTTTGACCGCCTTTGCGCTCAACCCTTACGCAGTGTGGAATCACGCTGCTCTCTTGACTATGCAAGTGCAGCTCTGAACTGCAACTCACGAAGGCACGCAGCTCAGGAAACTCACGTGCACGTGTGTTTTGTGAAGACGCAACACGTGACACATCCGGTTCAAGCACACGTGAACCCTCGCAGAACGGAAACTGCGGACAGGACGTCGTCTCTTTAATCAGATCCAGGGGCCCCACCCATGCGACAACAAAATTCGACGCCCCCCCCCCCCCGCCAACCTTCACCGTCTATTTCTGCCTGGGCCACCGTTTTCAGTTGCGAGAACTTGTTGCGCAGATTCAGTATTCAGCACACACACACCCCCGGGCCGCACCCCTGTCCGGACCCGGCCCTGACCCTGATTCAGTATTTCCTCGAGGTCTGGTGATCTCGGTCCAATTGAACGGGCGATTCAATGTGCGATGTGTCAGAAGCGCAACAAATTATGTGCAAATAACTGTACGAGGCCGCGTTGCCAATTCTGTTGGACTCAAGGGATATGAGGACCAACCCCCCCCCCCCCCAGAAACAAAAAGTCTCACTGACTTCCAAACACACGGCCACGTACACGTAAGTCCGTCCACTGGACCACAAGCTGGATAATCCTTGTGCAAAAAAATTTGAGCCGCCCCCTGGGAGCTGTGCCCGCCCCCTGACTAAATCGGCCCCGGCTGGTAATGGTATTTGTGTTGAAGATTGCTCGAGGAATGTCAATGTTGTGATGGTGCCAACTTGCCAACATTTGCCAAAAAATTAATGTAATTGCTGAATGTGCAGCGAAGTTTACGTTGCGCCTGGTGGACTCCACACCGAGTCCAGTGTTGCTGGTCCACAGGGTGGGGGATCCAACCCCCAGGAATCAGGGTGGGGGATCCAACCCCCAGGAATCAGGGTGGGGGATCCAACCCCCAGGAATCAGGGTGGGGGATCCAACCCCCAGGAATCAGGGTGGGAAATCCAGACCCCAGGAATCAGGGTGGGGGATCCAACCCCCAGGAATCAGGGTGGGAAATCCAGACCCCAGAAATCAGGGTGGGAAATCCAGACCCCAGGAATCAGGGTGGGGAATCCAGCCCCCAGGAATCAGGGTGGGAAATCCAGACCCCAGGAATCAGGGTGGGAAATCCAGACCCCCAGGAATCCGCCCCCAAAATTCACCCTCAAATCCAGCCTTGTATTTTGTTGACGTGAGCTGGGCGCATTTTCTGTGGTCAAAACACCACGTCCTGCGGACATCGGGAAGCGTCGCCACGTTTCAGCGTGGGCTCGAGGCCTCTTCGATGAGGTCAAAATTTCCCCAAAAGCAACGGGGGCCTCGACATTCAAAACTGAACTCGTGACATGCGCATGTAATACTTCGCACTTGTTGAGCCGTGCAAGTACATAAGTACGACACAAGTACAATATTGTACCGCGGCCATACGCGGAATACTTGCACCGTCGTTGTGTCTGGCGCAGGGACTGAGGCGCGTTCACGCAGAAAGCGTCTTGCGTGACGTGGCGTCCCTGTTCAAGGAGCGACACCGCCCACGCAGCGCCCTCTGAGCAGAGGACGCTTCTCACGCCTGGATTTGCGTCGGTTGCGTCGTGCGTTGCGTTCCTGGACAAGTCTGCAGTGCACATGGAGGGACGCAGAACACGACGCAACCCACGTGAACGCATTCAGCGGAAATACCCCCCGAGGACACGTGACAACGAGAGCGGAACCGACCCATTCACCACGAACCACAATCGCCCTGTGTGTGAGTGAGTGAATTTGCATACACTCCATCTGATAGCAAAACTTACAGGATCAAGTTCCACCGTGCAAGAAGTGACACAACAAACTCTTTGGCGCATTGTGTGTGTGTGTGTGTGTGTGCGTGTGTGTGTGTTACAAAACGCATTGCTTTCGCACTAACCACCGCACGTCTGAACGACTTGGTAACAATCCAGGTCGACCTGGCCTCTTCACCTCCATAAATCCAAAGACGCCACAGGACAATGCATGTCTGTGGATCCTCCAAGTTGGACATGCAAGCGCGACCAACGCAACACAACCGCCACTTTGAACTTGTGAAGCGGAGGAACCGACTGTGGTGTCAACGGCAGCGGTTGAGTCCCTCGACCAAATCCTTCACACACACACACACGCACACGCACACGCACACACACACACACACACACACACAGAGTTGCACCGCACGCGCAAATATATTTTTCCTCCAAGCATGTCAAATTTTCTCAACTTGAACCACCACCACCCCCAATCACGTGGACCCCCCACGCAAATTTGTTCATCAGTGGATCATCCTGCCTCGTGATCATGTGACTCAGACGAGATCAATGCGTCTGTGGGGGATGTGGTCCGACACACCTGAAGCACACACATGCCGGGAATTTTGCTTTGCGGTTGATCCTACATCAACACACTGACACAGTTGATGTCATGTCAGTGGTCAAGTCAAACAGAAAATCCCACTGAGGTATCAACCTGTCCCCAAAAATAGAGCTGTGGTATGCGCGTCACGATGTGTCCGGTCCCAGAGGAGTTCAATCCAGGCCTTTCCACAGCTTTCCAGTTTTTGTCGTTTCGCAGGTTGTTCAACGTTTCCTCCAACTCACTCACGCTCTCACATGGTCATGTCTCTTCCGTTGCCACGTCCAGCTTTGCTATTTTCTAGCCATGAATTGTGGCGGAACCAGAACCTGGTGGAAGTCACGACTCACAAGGTCTCCTTTCACCCTTGTTGTTCTCCCTTCCACCTGCTTCATTCCTTCCCTCTCTCCTTTCTTCCGTCCTTCCCACCCCTCATTCTTCCCTCCCTCTCTTCTTTCTTCCTTCCTTCCCTCCCTCCCGTGAGTACTCACCCGGCAGCTCCTTCTCCCACTTGAAGTCATCCTGGTAGAACCACTCGCAGTTGTCATCCTTACAGCTCGCCCACAGCCCGACGTTCGTCGGAGTGCCGTCCTGCGGGCAAACATAACGCAATTGGTGACGCGCGGTCGTTTTTGACGTCGGCGTCAAAATTTAACATTTAAGCCAATGGTGGAATTTTTGACGTTATGCGGGGAAACGTAAAGCAGTTTTCACATTGGGTGACGCGCGGTCGTTTCTGACGTCGGCGTCAAAATTTAACATTGAAGCCAATGGTGGAATTTTTGACGTCATCCCAGAAAACGACCCCGCGTCACTCAATGTGAAAACCCCTTGACGTGTCAGCACTCGCAGCCGCAACACGGTGGACGTCTGCGAACTACGTGAACACGTCTACACAGGGGCAGATCCAGGGTCCCTCAGACCCAGCTGCAACACCCCTGCGCCACGTAAAGGGGTTTTCACGTTGGTGACGCCGTCATGTTTTTTTTGACGTCGACTGCAACTTTTTTGACGTTGACTGCAGCTTTGTTTTCACATTGGCATAACTGCGATCAGCAACTGCAACTTTGCAGCCGATGTCATGAATTGATACACAGTATTTCAATAAGTCTTTTTCACTGCATCAACTACAAATTTGCAGTTGACTTCAAAAAATGGTCTGGACCGATTTTTACTGACTTCAAAACTACTGCAGTGACTGCAAAAAGTTGAAGTTGACGTCAAAAGAACATGACGGCGTCACCAACGTGAAAACCGCTTAAGTTAACAATCCCTCCACAAATTCTACGCCTTGGACAGATGTTACACGAACATTTTGAAACCCTGGCACTCCACAGCGGGTCCAGGGGGCTTTTGGTGGCGCTGTCAAACTGTGTTTTTCTCCCCCCCCCCACCAAGCATGGGTCCCACAACCTCAACACTGGGACCACCATGGAACGACAACCACCAGACTTTGGTGTGTGTGTGTGTGTGTGGGGGGGGGTTGTCCCTTCCAAAAAGCGCCCCCCCCCCGCCGACCCTCCTACTCACCTTGTACCAGTAAGGAGCGACGAAGCTGACTGCAGAACTGATGAAGGCCAGGGCGAGGATGACCAGCCCCGACAGAATACACGCTGATGCTGCCATGGTAACGCGAACTCGTATCCCAGGTGACGAAGAAATAATCCAACTGATGCTTCAATGAGCCTTTGTGCGATCTCGTGATATCCTTCAAAATGACACAAAATGGGGGAAATTTAGACTTCGTGGTTTTCGTGTCGTGCGAATTCGGATGTTTTCGCCGAATTTTCCTGTCAAACCAACAACCAACCCGCTCGACTGAAGAATTTTTTGAAGTTTGTCAGTTGCAATTTGAAACAGAATTCCAAGGAACATTTTTTCAGGTGGAAAAGGAACCGCAAATATGTGGGTGAATTTCGGCGAAATACGAGTAGATCTAAATCTGAAGAACAGAATATTCCTTCTGTACCAAATTTACTGCCCAGCTGTGGAGGGAAGTCTGAAGAAGTAAGAATGCGAGAGCAACACTGCTTTGCTCTTGCAGAGTAACGCTCTTGTAGCTCCCTCAGAAAAAGCGAGCCCCTCATTGCTGATAAATAAACTTTCAGCAGCTCCCAAAGTTACGAGTACATTCCAAACCCCGCGTAAAATACCGTATCGTTCACCTGTCTTAAGAGTCGACGAAAAGTCCCTGCTTTGAAACACAAATCCAACGGTTAAATCCAAATGCTGAAATTCTGTCGCCTGTTGTGGAAGTAGGCCAACACTGGTGTGCAAGCACAGGGGTGCTGTCACAAAAGCACAGCGAGATACGCGCGTGTGTGGGGGAGCGTCTGAAGCTCTGTGCTGTAGTGGCTGCCAGCCTTTGCAATCGAGTTGTCTGCTTGTGGTCTCGGCCGGGGGGTGCACTCGCGGTAAATGGGAGGGAAAGGGATGCTGTGCCAGCGAAAAGCAAGTCACCCGTGGCCCCTGTGTGTGTGTGTGTGTGTGTGTGTGTGTGTGTGTGTGTGTGTGTGTGTGTGTGTGCCAGAAATCAACCAGAAACTATTCTGAAATATCTTCAGGGAAAATTTCTTATGTGAAGGAACAGATTCGTTGACAATTGACACTGCCAGTTTGACATTTATGATGATTTATTTTGTTGAATCCACAAGCTCATGTCTTTGAAGAAACTTACACACTTTCAAAATCTAAAATTTTCATGAAAAAGGGGAGTCAATTTAATTTTCTGCAAAACACATCTTTTGTTTCAATGGCATTTTGTTTGCAAGATTGGCAAATTGCTCTTTTTTTGAATCTATCAATCTCTTGTATGAAAAAAGTCAGATTTCTCATAGTTTTGCATGAACAACAAAAATGATGCAGCTGTGGTGAAGCTGGCACTGAAATGTGCTTCTTGAAAGAGCAACCTGTCACAAAACAAAACAATTTTTTACCTGAAAAGTAACACATCAGAAATTAGATTTCCCTTTTGATGTGTTACTTTTTCAGGAAACAAGGATATTTGACACACCTAGAAGAAGACCTTGTTGCCTGCATACTCAGTCGTATTTCCTGGGAAACGCCCCCCTCGCGCTGTCACCTGGCTTTACCTTGTGCGGTTGCGAGGCTGGAGTCCGTAAATCAATACGAGATGTCTTCGTCTCGGCTGCGTCAGGTGCGCCCCGCGCGCCGCCGCCGCCGCCGGGGAGAAAACCAGCGTCATCGGGGGGCTTTGTCCAAGGATTATGTGAGGATTATGCAACAACCCTGAATTGTTTGTCAGATCTGTTCGGGCGGACGTGTTTCAATCGAGTCCACGTGTTTATTACTTCTTTTTCTCCCACAAAGTTTTTCACGTGGTGTATCCTCTGAGGTCTCCACACACCAACTGGAAAAGTTCGCAAAGAGTCGTCACTCTGCTTTGTCACGTGGAAGTTGTCTCTCTTCGCTTTCTGTTTGCATAAATGCGTGCAACTCTGCAGCGAATGCATGGAGAACTTGGGTCTGGACTCGCATTCCCGAAAACACACACACACACACACACACACACACACACACACGAATGCACGCATACATAACGCACATTCGTCGCACCTCCAAGACGCGTCAGAGATCAGCACGAGCAGAAGTCTAACAAGGGACAATTCTCCGACAAAAGGCAAGGGGCCATTGAAGTCACTTGGAAATGGGGTGGAAAAAAAATCGCGTTCCCCCCTCCCGAGGGTTAAGGAAAAAAACACCTGAGCTTGAATATCGCCCCCTTCCCCCCCCCCCCCCCACAAAAGGAACGATCGATCGCTGTCCACATATTGCGTTTCGATCTCGGAACCTCAGGCTCAACAGTCCCTGGCCGTACGCTATCGGCCACGCTTGCCCCGGTGGTCCACAGGTCCATTGTTTTCCCTCATATCTCGATCATCGCACGTGTGACGCAACGACGAAAGGTCACCAGAGGTCACCTGGCTAGTGGCGCAATTCAACCGCGGACTGTTGGGTCACCTGCCCCCTTTGCAGGTTTTCAGACATTTGGCTTCCACAGCAAAATTTTTCGCTGCAGGCAAGCACTTTTCACTTCTGAATGCAATTTTTTCGTCAAGATGAAATTGCTCCACTACGCGGTTCCAGATGAACCCTGGAACCCGCCCCGTTTCAAAAATGACGCACCAGTCCAATTTACCTGTTTTGCTGGCGTAGCTCCTTCGACCAAAATCTGGAGCCGCCCCCGAAGGAAACGTGCATTTCCGCAGTCTTCGCGATGTCACTTTTGAACTTCGCGCCGCCGCAGTTTCCGCGCCAGTCAAATCGCTCATCAGCCCAAGTTGGTTTTACCCTCGAGTGCAACAGTTCGCAATGAGGTCAATTACAGTCAGCGACATTCTTCTCGTTTCCGTCCTGACCTGCACTACGCTCGGCCTTTGTCTTTGCCCCTTCACTCGTTCATCTCCGGCCTCCTTCGTCGGCGTCTCAAGTCAAGCGGAAACTTTGGCGGTTTGAACAGAAAAATACTCCATCGCAAAAGAAATGTTTTCCGCCATGGATGCCGTGATGCAGACGCAAGATCGCTCCAGACTCGATCCCGTGCCGGTGAGTTTTCCATTAAAACAGATCTGCGTGAGTTTTACACCAAAACTGTGGTGTTTTCAGGTCAATTAAAGACTGCGATGATCCGCCATTGATTGAAATCCTTTGTGTGATGACGTCTTTGAATTTGACCCATTTTGTTTCGCTTGATCTGATTTTGTCCACAGCTTCAGTGCAGTTGGACAAGCGTAGTTATTGAGTTTCGCGAACTCATTGTCAAACCTCCAAAAAACTAAACAAAAATAGATTTCATACAAACGTTTGTCTCGTTTTCATCAGATTCGTGGACGGCAAAAGAAAGAAACACCGAGCAAATGCAAATTTGTTCCCGTGAACATGTTTCAAACCTCTGAAACAAAAGGGTTTTCACACAGGTGACGCGGCGTCAAAATATTGACGTCACACCACGGACTGGACCGTGTTTTTTTTTTTTTTTTGACGTTCTCCATTGGGCACCGCGTATTTTTGACACCCGCACATCAAAATTTTGACGCCAGCGTGAAACATTCTGACGCCGCCCTGCCTGTGTGAAAACCCCAATTGTTTTGCGATGAGTTTCCAAAACCTCATGTTGACCATAAAGAACTGTCGTTCCGCCATTGAAAAGTAAGTTCGTCCCAGGCACAAACGTCAGATTTGGATTTTGCAGGGCAGCGCAACGCACTGCAGTGACCGACGGATGCAGAGGAACTCAGGCGGAACCAACAGGTGTTGTCTCAAAGAGTCATTGTCTCAGAAAACAAATCTGGGGGCCCCGGATTCCCCCCCCCCGTCTCAAAAATTTTCTTGAAGCGAAGAATTTTCCGTGTGGGGCACACACACAAAGGCGATGAAGTTTTTTGTGGGGCTAGAGCCTGGTGACAGGATTTCACCAGGGGGCAGGGGGGGGGTTGGCTGCTGGTGTGTGGAGATTTAGTGATGGTTCTGGGTTCATGGTTGCATGGTTGTGGCTGACGTCACCTCCTGTTGCCATGGCAACAGGGTAGTGGGATGGTGGCACCCACCTCGCTGCCCTCCCCTCCCACTGCGTATTGCCGTTGCGATCTCGATCCAACAAGACTGGAACTTCGCTGGACATTCGATGGCCTTGAGGTGCGGGGTGGGGGACGAACCCGAACATTCCGGGGGGGGGGTGACGCCTGAGGGAGGGTCAAGGCCAGGAACCAAGCACTCAGCCGTTCCGCCAGAGGCCTCAAGGGGTGGCCACACAGGGACGCGTTAATTTTTTTGACGCGTGTCAATTCCGTGTTTTGACACGTAGTTTTAACCCCATGTTGCTCGTGGCTGCCATTGACTTTGCCCAGGAAAAACATCTCGCCAGACATTTCTTGTGAAAACCACGCGTCAATTCTGCCTCGCATGAACTTCCACGTCAAAGGGTCATCAAAGGGTGGAATTGACGCTTGGCCAGGGTGGGCACCCCTTCACCCAGAACGCGTAGGTTTTCGCTGCGTGCGCGCACCCTTCAGCGGACCAGGGGCGTCATTCCTGTATCCGTTTCAGGACGCTCCACACTTTAAGGTTCGCACTCCAGGGCCTGTGGAGCCAGCCCAACAACAACAAAATATTGCACCAGATTCAGGCAAAATTTTTGCAGTCCCAAGTTATAAGTTATAAATTTCTCACAGTCTCAAGTTATTAATTGACGATTTCAGGCGTCGGCAGTGATCGCTCCTCTCTCGCCGGCTTGCGGTTCATCATCTCTTGTCCAGCCACTTCGTGCCATCATCGCAAATGTTCACCCGCCATCAAAAACTCCAGCGCTCCAGAAAGAACCACCCAGAACACAAGAAGTGTTGAGCATTCCCAGAAAAACAGCAAATTTCACAGCGGAAAGATCCACCAAAGCGCACGTGGGTGAGAGTACGCGGGAACTAAATGCAGTTGCCAACGCAAATCGTGAATCCTCCATCCCCAGTGATGCACTGGTCAAATTCGTAGAACGCAGAACAGCCGAGCGGTACGTGGCCGTTGTCATGGAGAAACGCTGCGCGAGGCCGGTACAGGACCCTGAGGAACCGACCTACGTCCCCCTGACGGAGCTATGCGGACCTTACTCCCCGATCTCCGAGCTCAGCGTCACCGCGACGGACCCGAGCGGACCCGACCCCGAGGCCTGCCCCGCCGCGGCGTCCGGTGCGAGTCCAGCCGCAGAGCCACGGGGCGACCAGCCGTGCTCCGAGACCCTGAGGGAGGTCTACACCCTGTGGGGCGAGTGTATGTTTTCTGAGTACATGTACGGGCTGCCTCCGCCCTACATCCCTGTGGAAGAATTTCCCGCATACCCAGATGAAGAAAACGATTCGGCCAAACGTGTGAGCGAAGACGACCCGAGGAGAGTGGGTGGGTACCACACCCATAATCCAACAGGGTGGCCAGGCCTGAAGCAGGGTACACCGTACCCTGGTGGTCCGTACTCGTTGGGGTACCCGCATACCCAGAGGAGCGAGGTTCGGGTTGCGTCCACACATGAGCAACATGCGTACCACGGTGCACCCACGCCATACCCTGCACCCTCGCCCTACCCTGGCGCACCCTCGGCATACCCTGGCGCACCCTTGTACCCTGGTGTACCCTTGGTTGCCCAAGGGTACCACTCCTCCCTTCAGCCCGCTCACTCGGCGCACGTCACATCCGCCAAAGTGTTCGCGCCTCAACCAGAATTCCAGCCATCCAATGCGCTTGCATTTAACCACAATGGGCATCCGTTCCCATCGCGATCACCCCTTGTCCATTCAGTGAAGCCACAGGCACCTGGCACACCCGCTGAGTACGGGCAGGCGATGGTGTTTCCTTGTCACGGAGCACGTGGGTACGAGGCGGGCCCTGGAGTCATGAGTCACGTGCCTGGAGCAGCTCCCGTCCAATCAGAGATATTCGCGCCTCACGTGACGTCACGTGGTCTCTACGCGGCGACACCAGCAGCGCCCCCGCAGCACCCGGCGATTCTGCGCGTGCAGGAGCAGGAGGATGGCGGTCTGGCGGCGCCGCCGCCGCCGCCGCCGCCGCAGGCGTCGCTCAACGGCGCGTCGCAGTTCACCCCACGCCGCCCGGGAATCAGCGTCGCGCATGCGTCACGCTGGGACACGTCACCCCTAGTGTCTCCACCCAAATCGCTCGGTACGGCTGAAAGCGTCTTGCGTTGTAAGCGTCTGAGTTCATGACGCAGCGTCTGAACGGAACGTTGAATAGCGATGAACCCCACAACAACACGGTGTGAAACACGCAGACCTGTTATCAGTTGAATGAATTTGTTGCAACAAGTGTAATTTCTCTTTTTGATGTCCGTTGCACGTGCATTGCATAAAGTTTCTTGCGCACAGACGGAAAAGTTCACGGGACATGATTTGAAACCCAAAATTTTTCGTTCTTTTCAGATTCGAGCGGAAGTGGTTCCCCTGAGGACCCTGACGCCGGCGTCTCATTCACTGCGCACGCGCGGGCGCGGCCCAAGAAGAAGAAGTCGCGCACGACGTTCACGGAGGCGCAGCTGGAGGCGATGGAGCGCGAGTTCGCCGTGGAGCCGTACCAGGCGCCGGAGCAGCGCGCGCGGCTCGCCGAGAGGCTCCGCCTCACGCCGGCGCAGGTGCGTTGGCGGGGCGGGGGGCGCAGGCGGGGCGGGGGGCGCGGGCGGGGCAGGGTGGGGGCGGTGCTGCAGGCTGGGGCGGATAGAGGAATGCGCTGCAAGTGGGCGGCGATGGGCAGGCGCACTGCAGCCGGGGTGTGCTACGGGGAGTGGCGCGCGGGGCAGGGACGGGGTATGCGGCATGGGGGGGTGGGGTGTGCGGCAGGTTGTACTCAAATCCGTTTCTCTCACTCCGCAGGTCAAGACGTGGTTTCAGAACCGACGCATCAAGTACAAGAAGACGCACGGCTCGCTCCCCCCGGAGGACGGACCCCTGCCGTCCCCGGCCGACTGCGGGGCGTCGCCCGCGGCGGACGCGTGGCCCCGGCCCCGGAGATCGGCGGCCTCCACCCCGCGGCGCCGCTCCGCCCGCACCCGCACCCCGGTCGAGAGGAACGGGACGACGTCATCGCTGGATTTAGATCTGTCTTTTTAGTGTTTTGTTTTGGAGGCAGCACTGATACCAGGACGGGGGGGGGGGGGCTCGTTCGTGCACTGATCAAACCTGGTCCACACTGGGTGCGTCACATGCGTGGCTGTTTTGCATGAGCGCTGCGGAGGCTTGGTGCTGGTGGGGCGTGGCCAGTGGAAAGTCCCCGTGTGTGTGTGTGTGTGTGTGTGTGTGTGTGTGTGTGTGTGTGTAGAATGTGTGCGTGTGTAGAAATGTGTGTGTGTGCGTGCGTGCGTGCATGTGTGTAGTGTGCGTGTAGAAATGAGTGTGTGTGTGTGTGTGGACTTTGCGTGTTGACACCCGCGCACATGCATGTGTGTGTGTGTGTGTGTGTGTGTGTGTGTGTGTGTGTTAGGTCTGCATGTTAGGTCTGCAAGTTGGCATCGCACACGCATTGACGTCGGTTCAACATGGAGCCGTTCGTGATGACTGAGACCAGGACATTTCCTGTTACGCGTTCAATGGCTTCAGATGAGGCTGTTCGGCTGTTGCATGTGATTTTGTGTTGTCACCGCTGTGGTCCAGAGATGTGAATTTTGTCACAACGGGGAATCACGTTCAATGCGTTTGTGCAAAGAACGTCTTTTCAACATTGGATATGACCAAACAAAGTTTTTGCACGCGTTTTTACAGAGTTATTTGAAATTGTATTTTGCAATTTGAAATGTGTGCACATTTATTCCGTGAATTGAATTTTCAATTTTCAATTTTTGACGTGACATTGGTTTGATAATAAAAGTGGCCGCCTCAATGTACAAAGCATGGACATCTACTCATCGCGCGCGCGCGTGTGTGTGTGTGTGCAAAGGTGACGGGGGTCGGAGTGGTTGGGTGGGTGGGTCAGGTGGGGAGTTCAACGGGGGGGGGGGGGTCTGAGGACGGATAGGACTTGACGGAAGCAAACTTTTGTCCATCGTGAACTCAAAACAGTCAACGCCACTTGCGTGGCTTTCCAACATCTTGACATTTTGAAACCAAACACCACAAGGATCTACAGGCTTGGCGACTTTGAGCAGCCTCATTGAGGATCAGTGGGTCAGTATGACTGATTCTCAAACACAAGACGTCAGTCCGCAAGATTCGTCCTGTGAAATTAGATTTCGTACACAATTTTACGGTTGGAAGGACCTGATATCTACGCGTTATTTTCCGTTGCGCGTCCCTCTGGGGCTTGAAGCCCTCCGGACAGCGCCGGACGACGCTACGTCGTGCCCTGCGCCCTGCGCGAAGATGACCTTGAAGTCGTTGGCGTCCCCCCTTGGGATATTTTAACCCTCCCGGCCGTGCAGGACAACGCTACGTCGTGCGCTGCGCGAAGATGACCTTGAAGTCGTTGGTGTGCTGCACGAGCCCAGGGGCGTAGCGACGCGGGTCGTGAACAGGCGTGTCCTCCCCGTCCGTCGCCACGACCCGGAAGTGCTGCACGAGGCTCGTCACGAACAGGAACATCCGGTTCCGGGCGAGAACCTCCCCCGGGCACATCCGGCGGCCCAGGCTGAAGGCGACCAGCCTGGAAACAGGGGGAGTAACCAAGGGCAACGCAAACCACGTGAGAGAAGCATCATTTTTACAGATGTTTCAGTGTGTGATTACCAGCCGCGCTGGTGCTGGTTTGCCCCTGTATGTGTGTTCGGGTGCAGTACAGACGGACATTGTCTGCAGACCCCCCCCCCCCCCAACAGAAAATTTTCAACTTGGACATTGTCTTGGCAGGACATCACCTCTGAGATAAAGTGCTCTGCTTGTTTTGGTGTGCCCTTGAAGTCCTGAGCTCAGGACCTCACCCAACCAATACAGGAAAAGTTTTTGTTTGTGCTTCCTTCAAATCTTCACCTGGAGTATTTATGCTTGTTCCAGTCCATAGATTTAAGGTGCAATCAGGACAGAGTCACTTCCTGCATCTTCACCAAATAAGGAAATGAGATTCACACATTGAAGGGCAGTGAGAAAATCATTATCCTGGAAGAGGTTCACTTTCAAGTTTTCCCATTTGTGTCTGGTCTCCATGGTTCCCTGCCATGGAGACAGCTCAAGGGTGGTCAGATTGGAAATGCGTGCCCTGCCCAGGGTTCCCAGCTTCAGACATGGCCGCACCTTTTCCTTATGGGGTGGTCCACCAGAAGCACGTCGCCGTTCTCGTCCAGGAAGCGCTCGGGGACGAAGCTCCAGGGGTCGTCCCAGTACCGCTCATCGTGGTGCAGGTTGTGCACGTTCAGCCAGATCTGCGACACACGAGAAAAAAACAATGGATCTGATGCTGTGAATGACTCTCGGGGTTTTCACATTGGCGCTATCGGCATCAAAAATGGTCATTTTTTGGGCTGGCGTCAAAAATTCCACAATTGGGTTCAGTGTTAAATTTTGACGCCGACGTCAAGAAAACGACCGCGCATCACCAATGTGAAAACTGCTATTTTGTGTGCGCAAAGCACCAAAAAGGCAAAGAGCAATTCTTTGAAAAAGATCTGGCGCTGAAATGTCCATTTGTCAAAATTGATAATTCATCTGTTTGGATCTGTGTCCCTCTGATGCACAACCCTGGTAGCTCCCAGGGGCGTGGGCCCCTGTGTATGTGTGTTCATCTTTCACCTGTGTGCCCTTGGGGATGTCGTACCCAGCGAGGGTCGCGTCCTGCATCGCCTTGTGCGGCAACATGAGCGGGAGGTGGCTGATGTAGCGCAGCAGCTCTAGCATCGTCTGTAACACAGTAACAAATGCGTTTTGGGCAGACGGGGGGCGTGTCTATCACTGACCTCGAGTTCGCCCCCCTTACCACTTAAAATATTTTCGTGTTTGAGTTGGGATCTCCCCTCCTCAACCAGATCCTGGGTCAGCCCCTGGTGGTGTTTCTGAGATGAGAGACAAGACGCGATTGGCTGGTTTGTTTCTGTGGATATGGAAGCCTGCTGTCCCCATTGGCCCTTTTGTGACACTGTTCAACCAATCAAAGCGAAATCCCGGATTCACGTGATTGATAAGTTCTCTGCCATGAAAGCGGAACTTCTGGCGTGATTCTCTGAAGATCCAGGCTGGGATTGGGCAGTTCAACTGTCATCCGCTTTGCTTGCCATTGGCTGCACATAAAAACAACAGGTTCAAATTCTGGCAGTTGCCCTGCATGTCTTGTGTGCCCAGGATAGAACACAGTGGTCTTGTGAAAGTAATGAGGTCAACTTTTATCGAAGTTAGTTCACACACTTGAAGTGAAGTTTGACCAGTAGGTCACACCACTCGAGGCTTCGTCTCTCGTGATGCGATCTGCCTGTCTCACTTCACTTCACGTGTGTGAACCCACACATCGCACACCAAGAGAAGACTCACAGCGTCCGTGTACGGCATGTTCTGCTTGTCAGAGAGTCTTGGTTCCCTGTCACCCACCACCTGGTCCACCTCGGCCTGCAGTGTCGTCTGAACCTCGGGATGTGCCGTCAGGATTGCGATGAAACAGTGGATCGCGCGGAAGGTGGTGATGATGCCTGAAACCATGTGTACAGGTGGTAAAGAAATTCCTCAACAAAATCACAGAACTTTGTGAATCGAACAGGTCTGTGGTTTCACTCTCTGCCCAAGGATTTATTTCTACATCTTCAACCTGCTTCAAAAGGGAATTGTGTGATTTTTGTGGCAGACCCTCCCCCAATCCTTCATCCAGATCTACCCTGGCACCAAAGGACACAAACACCAAAGGAAAAACAGCCCCTGTTCTAGGTCCACTTCTGTAGATTCAAGAGCAGATGATGACAGGCCTTAGTGAACCAAACAAAACTCTTCACACCCTTTGCCAGTTGTTTGCCAGTGCAGTTTTTGCCCCATGTTGAAGAAATGTAGGACCCAGTTGATGCTCTCCTCCCCCTCATGCATGGAGATCTGTGAGTACCTGCTCTCACAGTCTCGTCTACAATGTTGATGACGTCAGTCTCTGAGATCTGGCTCTTCTCTTCCATCTGTTTGTACAGGGCGTCGATGAGGCATTTGGGGTTGTTGGTGTCCATGACTTTCTGCAACGAGAGGAACCCAGCTTTGGGTGATCACGTGTTGGATCTGAGGGGGGTGTTTATGTCACGTGACAATAGCTTGAACGTTACAAGTGACCTTGCTTTTGACAACAGACCTTGCAAACAGGGGGTTTGTTTGTTTGAGTACTCTTTTGCAGAAACAGACACCAAGTCTTGATAGTGTTTGGTGCAGTCAACTTGATGTTTACCTTTCTGCGTGCGACTATGCCGGAGTAAGTGTTCCACTCCCAGGCTGCACACCATTGGATGGTGGTCCAGTCCTTACTACAGAGGAAGCGGAGCCAGGGCAGCGCATCGAGGGCCCGGCCTGGGCCTGCTGGGGAGAAGTAGGGCTGGGACGTCCTCTCGTGCAGCAGGAACTCCTCCACAAAGGGCTCAGGGAACTTCTCACAACACACCTGCAGGAACAAAAGCCTGATCGTCTCCACAATGACATTTGTCAGGGTCAAATGCTCATTGGGTAAACAACACATTGATCAGGATTCAGGACAGCTTTGAGGCAAGCTTATGTTGGGTATATACTGCCAAAAAAACATAGCTCGAGCTCGCTCACGTGATTTGCACCTGGCGCCATTTTATTTAGGGTCAACAGCACCAGACAAGAACAAAATTGGAACACTGCCAGATCACAAACAGGCTGTACGCGGTAAGAGCCATGAAAGAGTTCCCGCTGGTTCCGACCATTTTCTGTGTCTTACCGATCCATTGCAGTTGGTTGTGAGCTTTCCTTGCGTCCGGAAATGAGAACATATAAAAACGGTGTGTGCCTCTATTGCGTGGGCTTTAGCACTCTGGCTGTGGTCGAGATGTATCTCGACCTGCGAACAGAAGGCTTCAGTGGTCCGCCCTGTCCGTAAGGAATGTAAGGTTGCAGGGCCCTGAACTTCTGGTGCTTCCCCCATTGTCCCTTTCGTGTTCTC
>JAAUXT010114561.1_pt1 | contig 18202 bp, 27 predicted proteins | sample 7278171 | NCBI WGS metagenome assembly JAAUXT01 (sample SAMN14350112, study PRJNA611818) | marine sediment metagenome | isolation source: surface marine sediment (1.8m) | place: French Polynesia: Moorea | collected 2018-08
CCCCCCCCCGGACACGCCGGCGGTCCCCACCCACCCCCCCCCCGGAGCGACGCCCGGGCCACGTTCATCCCGGGGGGGGGGGGCGTTTGAGCACCCGCAGAACTTTTGAAACTGTTTTGGTTGGATCTGCTGCAAAAGCTCGTGAAAGGAACCAGTTTTGCATGGTGTGGTACTTATCTGCTGCAAAAGCTGCTTGAATTCCCCAAGATCTGATGTGGTGCTGACATCTGTGTTTTTGGCGGCTCATGCGCAGTTCAGTGTTCTCCACGATTCAGACTTTGTTCGGATTGTGACGGGCTGTTTCTCTGTGTCTCGCAGGGTCGCCGCGCCAGACGTCAACCGGCACCGTCACCATCAACGTCGCCGACGCCAACGACAACGCGCCGGCGTTCGAGCACGCGGCGTATCACGCGTCGCTGCCCGAGAACGCCGCCGCGCGCTCCGCCGTGCTCCAGCTCAGCGCGTCCGACGCCGACGCCGGCCGTAACGCCCGCATCAGGTCAGTGTGCGTGCGTGTGTGCGTGCGTGCGTGTGTGTGCGTGCGTGCGCGTGATAGAGTGAGGAATGTTGGCATGTGGGGGGGGGGGGGCGTGAGAGTGCGTGTGTGTCTGTGCGTGTGTCTGTGCGTGTGTGTGATGGAGTGAGGAAAGTTGGCGCGTGTGGGGGAGGCGTGAGAGGTCGTGTGCGTGTGTGTGAATGTGTGCGTGTGTGCGTGTGTGATAGAGTGAGGAAAGTTGGTGTGGGGGGAGGCGTGAGAGTGCGTGTGTGAGGGAGTGTGTGTGTGTGCTGCGCAAGTTACAGACAGAGCCCACCCACAAGTAAACGCAAACAGCAATACTGAGCACAATGCATTCATGATGCACATCAAGGAGACACTATCTTGGTTGTACGGTGCACTCGGTGTTCGCAGACTGTGTGACTTGGGACAGGAAGAAACTTGCACGTTCTACGGATGCACATAACTTCAGTTGACCGTGGGGCCCTTTCAACTATTCTACGATATCGTAAAATCGAATTATTGGGAGACTTTTCTTCGGGAGTTTCATTTGGCAGATCTGACGCTCCGTTCTCTTAACTGCAGGTTCTCCCTGGTGGACGACGGCGGCGGTCGCTTCGTCATCGACGCCGACAGCGGCGTCGTTTCCACGACGACGCCGCTCGACCGCGAGATGGCGTCGCAGCACGTCCTCGTCGTCAAGGCGACGGACGCCGGGCTCCTGCCGCGCAGCGCCGTCGTGACGCTGAGCGTCGACGTCGATGACGTCAACGACAACGCGCCGCGCTTCCTACAGCGTCAATACGGCGTCTTCATCCGGGAACCCACCAACCAGGGTGAGTGAGGAGCGCGAGCGATTCCAACCTGGAACTTTGGTGCCGTTCGTTTTCAAACTCGCGAGCGCTCAGATTCGCTTTGGGTTGTTGAGAGCGAACAGTGTTCTGTCCTTTGTAATGTGCGACTGGCAGCTAAGTAATGTCTCACGTCTTATCGCAACATTCTCGCGACTCAATAGTCCACCGTCACATGTCTGTGACAGTTAACCGAATCCGGTGCAGTGGTCTGATAACCAACGCAGACTTTTTGTGCCGTGCTGCTAGGTCAACCAGAGGAGATCGCACTCTGCGCCTTGAGTACTCACTTTAGACTCTCAGCCACTTCCTTACATCCGGGCATTTACACTCCCTCTTACCACGTGATGCATATGCATGAACTGAGTTATTTATAATTCACAGTCTTTTTCTGTCATATACATTCGACACACGGATGCTCAACGTTGTTATGAATGTGTTGTTTCAAATCATACCCGACAATGCAACTTCCAAGTACAAGTTGATCCTGCTGTGTATCACAGTCAATGCTTTGAAACATATCGGCAGAACAGACTCTCACTCACACCATACTCAGTTTACGCCTTCTACTGTTACCACCGTCCTTGCAACAGGGAACATCACCTTTGTTTTGTTGCCCCATTTGGTATTTCATTGAGTTTCGTTGCGGGCACAAAAGATTTTTAGAGTAGTGCGAGAGCAGCAGAAGATTTGGGCACTGCTCAGTTTCACTCCTGTGCCACAGGTGTTGTGGTGTGTGTTGTGGCATGGACGAACACCTTGAATGCGTCTTGCCAACGTTCCTCGAAGAGCCCGTCTGTGTTACGCATGTCCTGTCCGTCTTTCGCTGTGCAACTCCGCATTTCTTCTTTTCCTTTCCGTCAGGCGGGTTCGTGCTGGGCGTGACGGCGCTAGACGCCGACGCCGGCGACAACGGGCGCATTGTGTACGCGCTCACGGGCGCCGACGCCGCCCTGTTCGCCATCGACGCCGCCACGGGCGTCGTGACGGCGCGCGCGACGCTGGTCGGACGCCCTGCCGGCTACATGCTGCAGGTCACCGCCACCGACCAGGGCGCGGAGCCTCGCTCCGACGAAGTTCCGGTGCGGGTCAACTTCTTGTCGGCCGGAACTTCCGGTTTCCCGAGCTTCCGGCCTGCGTCGCTTCCGCCGACGCGCATCTCGGAGAACACGCCGGTTGGAACGCGCGTCGCGAGCGTTCGGGCGGCGTCGCCGCGACCCGGCGTCACGCTCACTTACGCGATCGTGGGCGGAAACGTGGGTCACGTGTTCAGCGTGGCGCAGAGCGGGGACGTGAAGGTGCGCGCGCCGCTCGACCGGGAGACGACGGAGAGCTACATGCTGTGGATCGAGGTCAGTCGCGTGTCTTGTTTTGTCCGATTCTTCAAACTTTCTAAACCGAGTCTTGAAAGCAGATTTCGACACAAAATACCAAAAGATATTTTGCTCAAACACAAGGTCCGCACTAAATGTCTTCTTTGCGCAGGCGCGGGACAGCGGCACGCCCTCTCTCGGCAGCGTCCTCAGCCTCAGCGTCGAGCTCCTCGACGAGAACGACAACGCGCCTCGCTTCGCCAGCGGCTTCCACAACGTGACCCTGATGGAGGAGGAGTGGCCGCCGCAGCGCGTCGCCACCCTCACCGCCATCGACGGCGACGCCGGCGAGAACGGGCGCGTCACGTACAGCATCGCCGCCGGAAACGACGCCGGCGTCTTCTACATGGACGCCGTGTCGGGCGTCCTCGAGACGCAGATGAAGGTGGATCGCGAGGCGCAGGACAGATACGCGCTCGTCGTGCAGGCGCAGGATCACGTGAGTTCTACTTCCGGTTCTCAGTCTCGCGCGGTCATTCAAGGTCAAGGTCAGTTTTGCACGCTCCGCCCTCCCAACAACGTCATGGAGTGCATGGTAAACACCACAGAAAAGTTACATACGTAGTCCAAAGCAGGAGCAACAGCATCTGACGCACGTGTGTTGCTGGCTAGTAGATCTACGTGCTGAAGGATACAAAGGTCAAATGCAGCTTGCAGCGCACTTGAATACACAACTACAAAATACAATGCACGAAACTGGAAGTTGTCACTCACGTGGCTTCACTCGCCAGCTGACATTTCTTCAACATGCGATTTGAACAACGGGTTCAATGCACTTACCCACACGAAACCAGGAAGTTCACGTGACTTCACTCGCCGTCCAACAGCTGTTGTGAACAAAGGGCTCGTTCCGCGTCTCTATCCTTCACGTTTCATTGCGTCCCCAGGGCGCCGTCCCACAGACCGGCTCCATCATCATTGACGTCGTCGTCATCGACAAGAACGACCAGCCGCCCAAGTTCACGCACATCTTCAGCGCGGCGCTGCCGGAGAGCGCGCCCGTCGGTTCCTTCGTCGTGCGCGTCACGTCCACCGACGCAGACGTCGGCGTCAACGCGCAGGCCACGTACTCGCTCACGTCAACCAGCGACGGGAAGTGAGTTGTCACGTGGTATTTCTAACTGTCGCCAGAGATTTTCAGCGTCATGAAATTTTGTGACGTGTAAACTTAGCAGTTTGCTCGCGTTATTTCAAGGCCCAGTGTGGCATCGTTATGTATTGGAAACAGGACACGAAAACCGTCCTTTGAGGACGTCAAGTCAATCTCAGACAGAAGCGTGGAGATCGCGTCCTTTTCTCCTCCACCCCAAAACTCAGCCTCCAACTAATCTGACACAGCAAGAGGAATCCTGCCCCAAGTTTCCAAACGTCGGTCCGCCACTGCGCGTGCGCAAAAACAGATGGACACGTCAATTTATTGAACAAACCCAATATCGCACGCCAGGTTCGCGATCGACGCCGCGACGGGCGAGATCACGGTGGCGGCGCCGCTCGACTACGAGAGCGCCGGCGAGCACCTCGTCGAGGTGGCGGCATCCGACGGCGCCTATCGCGCGCAGACCACCGTCACCATCGACGTGCTCGACGTCAACGACAACGCGCCGCGCTTCTCACGTGACAACTACACGTGAGTAGCGCTTCCGGTTTTGTCCCCGCGGTGTCTTCTCCAACCTGACGCCAGGTCATTCAACAATGTTCTTGTGTCCCGAAAGGTTTGGGCCCCCTTGCCTCAATCAAGGTCCAGCAGGTGAAAACACAAGGTTCGAATAGGTGACACTTTGCATCAAAAGTCTGAATGGTGCTGTGCACCTTTGCGACATTTTGGTACCAGAGCGCCAGGTGTGGTTTGAAGGGAGCTTTTCCCTCCCGACGCCATTGCGTTCGCATCGATTGCCTCGCTTTACAACCACAAGGTGGACCCACCGTAACATTTTGCTGGTGTCGAGTTGGGGATGTGATGAGGGGTGGTGTTGTTGCAGGATGACGGTGATGGAGGGCGAGGCGGTGGGTCACGTGGTCGGGAGCGTCAGTGCGCATGACGATGACGCAGACGGACCCAACGCGCAGTTCTTCTACAGGTGCGCGCGATGGCCCTTCCTCCCTCTTCTTTCTGTTGTGTTTTGTGTGGGGAAGCAGGGTGCGGAGAACGCCAAATTTTCCTGGGCGATTTGAGTGTTTCAATGCTACCCAACAAAAGCCGAAAATGCACCGCGCGTCTTTGTGGAAACAAGACAGATTTGTGCCAATGATCTTGCGCAGCAGAGTTGCGTCGCGCAATGTGAACTGCGTCACGGGATGTGATTGGCGGAGATCTGTTCCCAAGAAGACGCGTGGTGTGTCAGATACAAAAGACCAAGTGTCGAGATCCTTGCATGTACGAGGGGGTCTTCAAAAGAAACCGCTGCAGGTGGATTTCTGCGGATTTTTCGGAGCAGAAAATTCTAAAACATTTTTGGTGCTTTGAGCAAATTTATTGATTGGTATTGGTTCATTGGTTTTGATGTTGTATTGATTGGTTGTCTGCATTAAAAATTTGGAAGCCCGCAAATGTCTCCGTCTCTCCAAAAACGCACTGCAGCGGTCTCTGTTGAAGACCCCCTCGTACTCTGCCCTTTGTGTGGGAGCAAAATTTGATGACGCGTATCCTTCCGCCGCAGGTTGGAGGAGCCGAGTGACCTCTTCACCGTCGACGGTTCATCGGGCGAGATTCGTACACGCGCGCCGCTGGCGTTCCGCGCCGACAGTGGCGCCCTCTCCCCAGACAACGCACACGGCGTCGTGGTGGTGGCGCGCGACCGCGGGGACCCGCCCCTATCGAGCCGCGCCGCCGTGACGGTGCTCGTCAAGCCCGCCAACCAGAGGGCGCCCGAGTGGAGCGCCGAGGTGTACAGCGCCGCCGTGCCGGAGACGGCGCGCGTCGGGACGTCCGTTCTCACCCTCAGCGCTGTGTGAGTAGTGGCGCTGGTGTCTCATTCGACGCTGTTTTGACCCTCAATGATGTGCCATCAGGATTATAGTCAAAACATTGGTTAAACTTTCAGGTTTTCACAAACTACAATAAAGCAAAAGAAATTAAAAATGAAAGAGATAGTCTCCCTTCAACTTCTATTCCTCCTTATTCAATATTTGCCTTGTGAAAATCAACATAGTTTGGTTTGTTTGAGAGTCAATGAGAGTCCTGATGACACATCAACCAGGGTCAAAATTTTCGACTCAACGCTCTGTGCGCGCCCAGCCTCACAGTGGGGGGATGGCTGTGTTGGATTTGACGAACCATGAACAATCAGGACAGCTAAAAACAGTCTGCCTGTTGGCTGATCGAGTCTTGAGAGCCAGTGACCAGAATTTCACTGATTCTGATTGACGAGTCATTGAATCGAACACGGCCACACATGTTGAAGTTGGGCTGGTGAATTGTGCTGCTTGTTGGTCTGTTGGTCGAGATCTTCCCCTTTCAGTCTTAAGATCCAAACGCACCCAAAATTCTAGAGTTTAAGGGGGAAAAGGGGTGCGCATTTGGGTGCATGTTGTACGAGGGTGATTCGAGTGACTGTTTCTTCATTTGTTTTGAAGCACAATTCAATTGTACAATTCAATTGCGTTGACTCATCTTGGGAACCTCCAGTGAAGCACCCAAATTTGGTTGAGCATTTATGTTTGGGATAAGGCAGTGTGATTGCTGTTAAATTCTGTTCACCGTCACATTTTGAAACAGTTCAGTTGCACTGGGTCAAAAATCCCCTCCCCCCCCCCCCCAAAAGGACATACTTGGGCCACTTCTCTGCACTGACTCATTGAGAACTTCCCAGTGATGGCAACTCGTCTCTCTCTCTCGCTGCAGGGACCCAGAGTCTGCGGGGCCGGTTCGCTACCGCGCCACTTCCGGTAACGGCACCGTGCTCTTCACGCTCGACGCCGCCGCCGGCGACGTTCGCGTCGCAGCGCCGCTCGACGGGCACCGCGGCCGCGTCTACACCCTCAACGTGCAGGCCGAGGACGCCGGTGAGTCGTCACGTGGTGGCGTCACGTGATGTGAGACGTGACGTGTGGTGTGATTTGTCACGTGATATATGGACGCGAATTGTCACGTGTTTGAGGTCACGTGTGCCACTGCATAATGCACGTCACTTCAACACGAACAAAACATGATGCTCACGCTTCAAAAACGTCGCTTTCTATGCAAAACAAAACGTGTTGATGGCTGTTGAGACATTAAGGTTCCTTCGCTTTCGTCTCAACTTCCTGACCTTGACACTTGCGTTTGGGATCAGCGTCTTCTGGCGTGTTTCTGGCTGAAATGGGGACAAAATGCTCAAAATTCACGCAAACATTACCTTGCAGGACTTCCGGTACGGAGGAGCAGCGCCGTCGTCTCTCTGCGCGTCGCGCCGCTCAACCGGAACGCGCCCTCCTTCCGCCCGTCCACGCCCTCTGGTGTCGAGGTGCCGGAGAACCTCGCCGTCGGAGCGTCCGTCGCGCGCATGATCGCGTCCGACCCCGACCCGGGTACGAGCAACAAAGGGTTGACAAGTTCCGACACCGGGTTCGAGCAGCAAGGGTTAATCCTACAGATTGCGACCCTGGTTCGAGCTGCAGGGGTTAACACGACCACGTCTGTCGTGCCATGATTCCAGAGTGGCCATACAGTGATCTACATAATGGCGCCGTTGCGAATTTCATATTTCTAGAAAAGGCCTGAGTTTTAAGTCTGCGAAAAAACGCAGCTCTCATATTCGCAGTGTTGCCAAGGACAACAACAACGAAACTGAATTTCTCTGGCGCATTGCAGGAGAGGACGGCGTTGTCCGGTTCTCGCTGAGCGGCGTCGATCCGCCCGAGTCGGCGGCGTTGTTCGCGGTGGACGCCGTCTCGGGTCAGGTGACGGTGGCGGCGCCGCTCGACTACGAGACGGCGCCGCTGCACCGTCTCAACGTGACGGCGCGAGACTCGGCGCTGCTGCCGCGCGCGGCGTGGCGCGTCCTCACCGTCACCGTCACCGTGAGTACAACTCTGCGTCAATTAGTCTGTGCGGGTTCAGTTGCAAAGGATAGGAAGTGACAGATTGCAGTCATTCGCGTGGATACTTTGCGTGTGGGGTGTTGCAGTTGGTGGGAAAATGTTTGATTTCTTGGTGATAAACCACAATTCTTGGGGCTGAACTGTTGGTGATCAGATTGTACCAAGACACACGACACACACGCGCGCACGCACGCACACACACAGACACACACACACACACACACACACACACACACACACATTGCACGTAAATTTTGACACGCACACATACAGGCACAGCACGCACCAGAATACACACAGCTACACTTGGTAGACAGGCATGCTGCACACAGACGTGCACACTGACAGGCAGACACATGTATACACACACACAGACACACAAACACACACACAGACAGACAGACAGACAGACACACACACACACACACACACACACACACACACACACACACACGGCTCTCCTGGAATTCTGTCCAGCATCAGCTAAGTTCCGCCCTCGCCTCCATCCTCCCGCAGCGCCTGACGCGCACGTCGCGTCTCTGTTCCAGGACGTGAACGACAACGCGCCGACGTTCCTGCAGGACGTATACAGCGTCGACGTCGTTGAGAACGCGGCTCCGGGGACGCCGGTCGCGCAGCTGCGCGCCGCCGACGCCGACAGCGCCCCCAACGCCGTCGTTGAGTACTACATGACCGGAGACGTGAACGCGCTCGATCGCTTCAGTGTCAACCCGACCTCAGGTGCGTGACGCTGTTTACTTCGTCAGACACGCCACTGGCGGGTTTCACATTGATTACGCGCGCTATTTTTTTTTGACGTCGGCGTCAAAAAGAGGACATTGAACCCAAGAGTGGAATTTTCGATGCCAGATCAAACAACGATCGCGTGTCACCCCTTGTGAAAACCATTCGTCTTGTGCACGCAAACCACGCACGCTCATTATTTAGTTTTATTTAGTTTGTAACCTTTGTGTTGCACTGGTAATGTGGCCGGTGTAAAATTCTCCCTTCGCCTGAAACTTGTCTCCACGAGAAATTTGTGGGTATTGACAAAACAACAGAAAGCAGCGCTGAAGACGTGGAACGTGGGGCTTTGTCGGGCAGAGGGACAGAGGGTGCGTTTTTGGCGCACTGCCACAAGGGGCTGCACCCAATAAGGGCATCGCACGACCTTGCTGTCTCTTTTCGGGTGCATGCGTAGTGCTGGTGCATGACGCGTCTCTACACTGCTAAAATTCTTGTTGTCTCTCTCGAGTGCATGCGTGCTGCTTGTGCAGGGCGCGTCTCTTCACTGCTTAGTGTTCTTGTTTTCTCTCGTCCCGGGTGCAGGCGTGCTGCTGGTGCAGGGCGCGCTCGACTACGAGGCCGGAGCGGAGTACCGCGTCGAGCTGAAGGCGCAGAACCCGGGGACGGCGCTGTCGAGCACCGCCACCGTCCTCGTGCGCGTCATCGGCGTCAACGAGTTCACACCCAACTTCCAGGTGTGTAACACACACACACACCTCACACATGCGTACACATATGCACACACACACACACTCGTGTACACACACACACACACACACACACCTCGTGCGCGTCACCGGCGTCAACGAGTTCACACCCAACTTCCAGGTGTGTAGCACACATACAGAGGCACACACATGCACACACACGCACACACACACACACACGCCTCGTGCGTGTCAGCGGCGTCAACGAGTTCACACTCAACTTCGAGGTGTGTAGCACACATACAGAGGCACACACATACACACCACACCACACACGCACACACACACACACACACACACTCACATAAGCAGGCACACGGAGACAGGGACACCACACACACACACACACACGCACACACACACACACGCACATTTACACACAAACACAGATGTGCAAGTGGCGCGCACACACGCACACACACACCACAGGCACACACACACCACAGGCACATACACACGCACGCACACACACACGCACACACACACACACACACACACACACACACACACACAGGTATGGTGAACTAATTTTTCCAGGCCAAAGATAGCTGTCATTGTTTTGACATGTTGCACTATTCTGGACACCTTGACCCGAAGTTAAAATGGGACGTTGCGAACACGCTAATCTGATGATAAAATTGAAGTCAAACCATTGGCTCAACTACTGTTCGTGTGGTTATAAGTTTGAATTCCTTGTCCCTCGCAGGTTCGCGAGTACACGTTCACGATGCGGGAGGACCAGCGGCCCGGCGCGTCCGTCGGCGGCGTCACGGCGTCCGACGCCGACCGAGGCGCCGACGGCGTCGTGCGCTACTACCTCGTGGGAGACTCCAACCTGCAGGTGTGTGTGCGTGCGTGCGTGTGTGTGCGTGTGTGTGTGCTCGGGCGAGCGGGCGGGCAGCTCGTGTGTGTGTGGGGGGGTGAGGGGGAACTCGTGTGTGTGCATGTGTGTGTGTGTGTGTGTGTGCTTGGGTGAGCGGGCGGGCAGCTCGCGTGTATGCGTGTGTGTGTCGTGTGGGCGTCCTACCCAAGTGTGCGTGTGTGTGCGTACGCGTATACTGGGTGGTGTGTGCGTGTGGGCTGTGAGCTCGGGTCTGGATTTCAGAACCAGTGCTGGCTATTGATGTGTGTTACACGCAGAGTCCTTCTCAAGCAACAACGTTTGTGATGGTACCTGCAGGGCTTCTCCATCAACGAGCGCACGGGCGACCTGGTGATGACGAGCCAGGTGGACCGGGAGACGGTGTCCGAGGTGCGCCTGACGGTGCTCGCCGCCAACCCGGGCCCCGTCACCGGGAACGACACGGACACGGCCGTCGTGCGCGTGCTCGTGCGCGATGCGAACGACCCGCCGCTCTTCACGGAGAGGACGTACCGCGGCGCCGTGCGCGAGAACAGCGCCCCGGGAACCTCCGTCGTCAAGGTGCGTGTCGTGTCTGCGTAATGACGTCATCATGGGGATAACCGTGATCACCCATGGAAAACACGTGCAACATTTGTGCTTCATTTTGGGTGCCAAGATCCCATTGAAACAATGGTGAACTCAAGCCGTCCAAAAATGAGCACCCCGTGCAGCGTTCGAACAGTGTGCACAATGCCCAGGGTGAAATACCGTCAATTGTGGGTGTCATGATCTCATTGTTGCGTACTCACACCTGTCTTTTGTGCACCTTTGGTGTCCTTTTCGGTGCAAAACAACTGTGTTTACATGGTCGGCCGGAGCCCACCCGCGCCAACGTAACGTTGCTCCGACGAAGCGCTGTGATCGATCCCGCTGCTGCGCGAAAAGGCACGTGCTGCTGAACCCATCACGTGACAAAACTGATCGTGACGCACATGTTTCTCCCCCAACACCAGGTGTCGGCGATCGACAGCGACGAGCAGGCCGAGTTCCGCCGCTTCACGTACCGCATTTCCGGTGGCGACGCCGACGGCGACTTCCGCATCGACAGCGCCACCGGGTGGATCACGACCAACACGCCGCTCGACCGCGAGACGACGCCGACACTGACCTTCACCGTCGTCGCCATCGACAGCGGATCGCCGCCGAAAACTGGTGAGACTGAAAACCTTAATTTCTAAAAAAAATTGACGTCCAATTCTTGTGTGAAATACGCCCCTGGCAATGGCGATAGAAATGGCACCTTTTGTACGTTCGCCAAACGTGCTGAGACACATTCGCAGGGTTCGTGTCCAAAGTCGCCAAGGAACAACGAATCAGGCGCCACAACGGTTGAATGAAGTTTGCCTGGGTGACAGTTAATTCGGCGGCTTCTGCAACACACGATCACAAATTGTACACAGTCATGCGCAGTGTTGCCGAATCGCTGTTCATTTCGGCCTGATTGACTTCCGGTTGTTCGCAGGCACGGCGACGGTTCGCGTGGACGTAGAGGACGTGAACGACAACGCGCCGTACCTGTCTCCGGCGGCGCCGCGCGGCGCCGTCACCGAGAACACGGCGCCCTTCTCCCAGGTGGCGCTGGACCTGGCGGCGCTGACCCGTGACGACGATCTGCCGCCCAACCAGAACCCGTACAGGTGGGCGCTGCTGCATGCATACACACACACATACACGCACATACACACACACACACCAGAACCCGTACAGGTGAGTGCTGCTGCATACACACACACACACACACACACACACACACATCAGAACCCTGACAGGAAGCACCACTGCACACCCACACACCTATGCACACACGCACGCACGAAAAGTGTTCGCATTCTGCAGCACAACTGTCACGTTTGTTGCGTGTCGCGTTGGTGGGTGGGACTGGCTGTGCGTGCGTGGTTGTGTGTGTCATGTTCACGTCAGACCCCATCACACCATTACACGGTTCCCACCCCGACAGGTACCGATTGGTGGATGGGACGGATCTGTTCGAGATCGGCGAGACTTCCGGTATCGTGCGCGCGCGCGTGCAGCTCGACCGCGAGAGGGCGCCGTCGCACGCGCTGCGCGTCGAGGTGCGCGACGCCGGCGACCCCGTCATGACCGCCACCGTCACGGCGCACGTCGACGTGCGCGACGTGAACGATAACCCGTCGGAGCCACGTGACGTCGGCGTCACCGTCTACATCGTCAAGGACGAGTTCGCGGGAGGTGCGTTCGAAAACTAGTCTCGGGAAGTCTCGGACTGGAAATCTGCACAACGAGATGACCAGGAGGTCACATGTCGCGCGGTCACCAGAGATAGATGTTGCTCCTTCAGCAGTCAGGAACCAAAAGGCAGAATCTGGGCCTTGCACCTCCTTTTATACCCACTGAGCTACGACGGGGGGAGGTCCCTCAAGACCCAAAATTTTGAGTCCCAAACCGGGGGGGGGGGTCCCTCAAGACCCTAACAAAATTGAACATTTTTGAGGTCAGATCTGGACCTCCCAGCAAATTTCCCAGCCAGGGAGGGGGGGGGGGGTCGCTCTGGGTCACACGTCACAGACAGACACGTACTGACAATACTAGTCGCCTTCGCGCGACCAAAAATACAGGTTGAGGTCAAGCTTGTTTGCATCAAAACTGAAGTGTCAGCAAAACACACTTTTCTCAACAGCATCAAGAATCAAAAGGAGCCTGCATTGGTCCTTCAAATTGGGCGCGTTCGATTTGCGTGTGCCAGCCAGCCGAGTGAGCCCAAATATCTGACTTCGCCCACTTCGCGCCATCTCCAAGCCAGAGGCGAATTGGCGCCACTTCGCCACCGGCCAGCCGCACGCGTAAAGCGAACACTGCCATCAGAGAGGTTTCGATGGAACACGCAGGATGGTTTTGTTTCACGTCTGGCGCGAGGTGCAGGGACATACACAGGTTTCTATGACGTCACAGCGCGGGCAAGAACCAAAAACTGCGTTTCAACGTGGCACAGACGAAAATCTTTTCAGAAAAGGTTTTCCGCCGTCAAATAGACACAAAAGAGAGCCAAAATGGTTTGTTCTGACGTTTGAATATTGTGTGTTTCAGGCGTGGTGGGCGACGTGCGCCCGCTGGACCCTGACCTGGAGGGCGCGTACACGTGCAGCCTGACGTCGCAGCCCGGGCCCTTCAGCCTGGCGCGCCGCTGCGAGCTGTACGCCGCCCGCGCCACGACGACGCCGTCGCGCCTCGCGCTGCAGGCGTCCGACGGCGTCCACGCCGAGGTGGGCGTCACGGCGCAGGTCGAGTTCGTGCCGCTCTCCGAGGACGCCTTCAAGGTCAGTCAGCTCGGCGTTGCTTTTCTTTGCTGAATTGCCCAAAAATCTTTTTGATGTCTGAACATTGCGAGATTCAACCACAGAATTCGTGTATCTTGCATCTTGCACACACACACACACACACACACACACACACACACACACACACACACGACAACCCAAGGTTTCCCTCATCCCTGTCTCCTCCCCAACCCTACCTTTTGCTACTCACCACCCTCCCCATTCCATCATTCTTCCCCGTGCCCATCCTTTCACCCCTCCCTTCCCTCCCCTCTCTCCCATCTCCCTCTCCTGTCAGCCGTTCCCTGTCACTCCTACCTCCCGTCACAGCTGCCACACCCTTTCACCCACCCGACCCTCTCAGCACCAGGTGGCGCAATACAACAAACAGAGTTTCTGACTGGACGTTAGAGTGTGTGAGGGGCAAACACGTGACCCTGTGATTGACGTGTGTGTTGGTGTGTGTGATTGCAGGGGACGGTGGTGATGCGGCTGCGGAATCTGGACGTGTCGACGTTCCTCTCGGAGCACTTCAGCAGCATGAGGGCCGCTCTGCAGGACATCCTCCCCGACGACAGCACGCTCTACATGTACAGGTACGTGAACGCACACACACGCACAAACACGAAACTGGTGCATGCTTCGTGTAGAATTTACACACACACATACACACACACACGATCGACTTGTACAGGTGCTTATTCAAGACACACACACACACACACACACACACACACATACACACACAGGTGCGTGCCCAAGACACACATGCACACACACACGTACTGGTAGTTGAGGCCTTGTGTCTGAGTTATGGGGAACACATACAATTGTATCGTAGCATGTGCGATGTGTTGCCAGACCTGACCATATTGACGCACATCCGTGCCCTGGATACCAAAACTGTCGATGAGAACGTGCAGTTACCAGGGAGTCTTCATCACGTTGCAGCGTGCAGCCCCTGGAGGAACGTGACGTGCTTCTTTACGTGACGGTGCGTCAGGCCGGCGGCGCCGGTGGCGGCACCAGTGGCGGCGGCGTCATGGACCACAACGTGCTTCTCAACACGATTCAGGCGGCGACGCCGTCGCTGGAGCGACGCGCGCGTCTCGACGTCGTGACGCCGCACTACGACCCGTGCGCAGCGCCCTCCGGTGGTGTGTGCGAGAACGGCGGCGAGTGCACGTCGCTGCTGGACGTCGTCAGCGACGACATCGTGTCAGCCGACAGTCCGCAGGTCAGTGGGTCACGTGTCAAGCAAAGCGGTGTGGGATATAGACAGATGTTCAGTGCGCTCAACTCAGTCAGTGGATTGTAGAAGGCAGAATGCGTCGCAGCTTGAGACAAATTCATTTCACAACCACTTCACATGCGAACAGATTCCCCCAAAACATCATACACTGTGCCATTCCCAGTCTTCCATCTGGTCAAAAATCCTCATCCAGGCTTGTGTGGTTTGTTCCAGTCACTCACCAATTGCAAAATCAATCTGTCAAAATCAATCCAATGCGCAACATGCTGACTCGTTTGTCTCGCTTCACAGCTGATCCTGAGCAGCCCTCGGGTGGAGCAGGTCGTACAGTGTCTGTGTCAACCCGAGTACACGGGTTCCCGCTGCGAGATCCCGCTCAACCGCTGCGAGAACTCCCCCTGCCGGAACCAGGGTCACTGCATCAGCCAATCGGGGGCCGACTACGTGTGCGCATGTCCGGACAACTGGACCGGACCGACGTGCGAGCAGGACGTGGACGAGTGTCGGGCGAGCGTGTCGCCGTGCAGACACGGAGGGACGTGTCGTAACACGGACGGGTCCTTCGAGTGCGACTGCCCCGCTGCGTACACAGGTGAGGAGCGAGATTCTGAGGCGTACACTGGTGGTGGGTGGTAATTTTTCAGAGCTTACACTGGCTGTGGGAGGAAATTTTGAAGACGTACACTGGCTGTAGATGGGAAATCTAAGGCGTGCACTGACTTTGAGTGGGGAGAATTTCATTTGTGATTCAGTCAACCAACTCAGTTTCGAGAGCTGTCAACTCCCGATGTTCTGAACTTCAGTTCCATCATAGAACTTGCTTATTGTACGCAAAACCTCGTTGACACCGGGAAACAGTCCTATCACCAGCTGGGCGCGTGTCTGCACTGCTGAGTGTTCTTGTTGATACGCAGGAAAAGACTGTAGCGAAAGCGTCAACTTCTGCCAGTCCGGAGCGAACCCGTGTCTGAACGCCGGGCTCTGCGTACCCCGCGCCGCCGGATACTCCTGTCAGTGCGGGTTCGGTTACCATGGCGATCACTGCCAGTTCAGCAGCAAGAGCTTCGCGCCGCTGTCGTTCGCCGAGTACATCATTTCTCTGGATACCAATAGCAACAGCATAGGTCAGTGGAGATGGCGTTTGCTTTTCGTGTTTTGTGTTGGCAGTGGATGTTGCAGTGAACTGCAAACGAAAAATTCCATTTGCGGCATCAAGTGCGGGCAAATTGGAGTCGTTTGCAGCTCAGAGACGAGCCTTCTTGTGCCGTGCAGGAATGAAGCGTATCTCAGTGCGCTGTTTTCACGACGTAGTGCACGTTACGTGACGTGAGGGGACGTCGCTGATTCAATCCTTTACGTCGTTTCCATAGAGATGGAGTTCGCGACGGTGCGACGCGACGCGCTGCTCGTCTACACGACGGCGGCGTCGGGCGGCGACGCCGACGAGTTCGTCGCGCTCGAGGTGGTCGGAGGACGCGTGCGCTTCTCGTTCGCGCTCGGGCCGGGCGGCGCGTCGCGCCTCCGCGTCGACGTGGACGTGGCGACGGGGGCGTGGCACCGCGTCGTGGCGCGACGTGACGGACGTGGCGGCACGCTGACGGTGACGCGCTGCAGCGCCGGGCCCGATACGTGCGAGAGCTGCGCCGGAAATGACCCGAAGTGCTTCGCGCAAAGCGACGAGGGAGACTTCCGGTGAGTGTAGCAAATCACGTGACTTCCGGTGGGAGCCTCGGTCACGTGACAAATTTTGCAGAAACTCGACCTCAGATGCATGACGCATCCATTGTACATAGAAATGGAAATTGGGCACAAAGATCGTGCAGACTTGATGACGCCTGGGCGTCACGTCTGCCTTCAACATACACACTGTGTGAGACGAGCGTTCTTGGTCCTATTGCAGTGTGTTGGAGCTGGGCAGCACGACGCTGTCCGTGGGCGGCGTTCGCAACGTGACGTCGGTGCTGCGGCGGCCCGGGCAGGTCAACACGCACGACTTCAGCGGCTGCGTGCGCGCGCTGCGCGTCGACGGGCTCGACCTGCTGCAGGTGCGTGGGGAAACACGCACGCACACCACACACGCGCGCACACACACACACACACACACACACAGAGGAGCAACGACACACACACACACACACACACACACACACACACACACAGAGGAGCAACGACATGGATGCACACACAGACACAGGCAGACAGACAGACAGACAGACACACACACACACACACACACACACACACACACACACACACACACACACAGAGGAGTAACGCACACACATACGCACGTGCATGCGTGCACACACACAGCGAACACACACACACACACCTGTTTGATGACTCAACTGCAGCCAGCTCACAGACCACCAGCACAAATTATCCAGTGATTGATCCACACAGGCCTGTGACTGACATGCAAACAAGCACACGCGCGCACACTCACACATCTCGTTCTATCTTGGCACACATCAACTGAGGTCTCAGGCTCGCCAAATTTTGGATCTGAGGAACGCTCGAACCCGGGCTCGTTTGCAAAATTCTTCAAAGACTGAAATCTGCATTGTGACATGAAAGCTTGATGACGTCATCACAACATCCGGGCTTCGTTCGCAGGTTCAGCCGAACCGGCAGCGCGGGCTCTCGGACGGATGCGCGCGCATGTCTGCGGAGGGTCCGTGCGCGCAGGAAACCACGTGCGCGGGGAAGGCCACGTGCGTCGACCGCTGGAACCACGCTACGTGCAGCTGCCCCGCCAAGAAATCAGGACCCAAGTGCGAGCAAGGTCAGGCAACTTTTAGTTTCATACGCGACAAAATTTTCAAAATTTGGCCCAAATGTTTCATTTCAAGCATCAAAGCGGTGGGATCTTCCGAGAAACTGTTTTTGCAGTCTCTTGCGACATGGAGGCAGAGACTAACATCTCTTGCCAGCTCAGACTACGAGGGTCATTTCGCCAGTTCGGCGCGTGTCAACACTGCCCTGTGTTCTTGTTCTGTTTTGTCATGCCCTTTCATAACCAACACTAGCCTTGCATAAAAAACTTAAAATTTCTCACTTCGGATTTTTCAGACGTTCCCGACGGATTTTCGTTCGGCTCTAACTCGGTCGTCGTACTGCGGGTCAAAGAGACTTTCGCGCGCGACGAGCAGCTCCGTAACGCCGCCACCGCGGCAGCAGAGGGCGCCACGGGCGCGAACCGGAAGCGGCGTTCCGTGCCGCTCGACGCCCACAGCGTCTCTCTCACTGTGCGCACCGCCAAAGACGCCGGAGTCATTTACTTCGCCGGCACCGCAGACGACCACATCCTCATTCAGGTAAACCACACCAACTGCGCCCAAATAGAGCTTTGTTCCAGTATCCGACCACCTAGACCGATCTGCTCCGATCTTCGCCTGACATTGGGTTCTTTGACCTTGAGTTTCTCAGCCCCTGCGTCTCTCAGAGAGAAGCTGATTATACCAAACGAGCGGCCTTTTTCTGGGCTCTCTTTTGGTATAATCAGCTTCTCTCTGAGAGAC
>JAAUXT010088986.1_pt1 | contig 18199 bp, 17 predicted proteins | sample 7278171 | NCBI WGS metagenome assembly JAAUXT01 (sample SAMN14350112, study PRJNA611818) | marine sediment metagenome | isolation source: surface marine sediment (1.8m) | place: French Polynesia: Moorea | collected 2018-08
CAAACTTGCCAACAGTAACTAAAATAACATGCCAACAATGTCAAAACATGGAGTAAAATTCATGCAAACAGTGGTTGTGCAGAGGCAACTGGCGATCACAGGTTGGGTTGAAGAGTCAGTTGTCCTCATCAGAATCTGTTTCTTCTTCCACCACAAAGTGCTCAATGTCAACAGGAATGTGTGAACCCTCAAAATAATCACCTTTAGCAGTCAGGCATTTCTGCCAATGGATTGTGAGATTGGAGATTGCCTGACATGACTTCGCCAACCTCTGTGTTGTGACCTGTTTTCAGATCCTGACCTTACCTTCCTGTCCTCAAATTTCAGACAGTTGCTCCCACCTGTGCTTGGGGAGGATGATTGGGAAGATATTCCCAAAGTTTGCTCAAAATCCGCGGCGAATTTGCGATTCTGTCGGCGAAACAACGGGAAGATAAAAAACATGCCTCGTATTTCTTCTGAGCCAGTTCAGTTCTGGTGTGACTTTTTCTAAACAAGACTGTTGGTGTACGATTTTGTGTTGAGCCTGAGAGCTCCTGGTTTCTTTGCTTTGATATGATCATGTGACACAATCATGTTGGTGGAGATGAGTTTGGAAGGCAGGTTTCGAAAGAGACAAAAGGTTGTCTTCGTCATCAGGTTCGGCGTGAGATAGTATTTGATCATCGTGCGAGTTTTTAAACGTAACAGCTCAGCAGTGAATCAAACACACAATCTGTGGCACACATCGTATCGTGGCCTGGCTTCATTTTGACATGAAGCCTTCGTTTTACCGGTACGCTTCGGTTTTTCGCAATCCAAAAAGGATTGCCAAAACTGTTCACTAGAATAGCTCGTTGTGCGAGTAACATTTGGTTTGTGAACAAGTGTCTTTGCTCTTGAACAAATAAAGGGATGTAGTGATTTATTGAAACAGCTTTTTTGTGATGTCAATTTTTTCGCACAACGCAAAACGAATTCTGAACAACCAGACAAAAAATGCCTTTGATTAAAATTGTACAAGCTCATTGACACAATACATGAAGGAAAATAGCAGTGCCGCACGCACATAAAAATTATCTTGAGCTTCTTTTGATGGCCAAATCTTAGATTGTGGAGAATTTACGACTTTGATTTTCCGAATTGACTGAAACACGGCTGGTCTGGGCACGTGAAACCGCCACAGTTGTTTGGTGTTTTTTTGTCGCGCTTCGCGCGACTGTTCCAATGAGGGTTGATCTGTTGTTCCCACCACGACCCCCCCCCCTCAAGTTGATGTCACGTAAGCCCCCCTCCCCCAAACCCCTCATTACTCACACAACATCCACTCCAAGTAGATGTCACCTGAGAGTAAATGTTGCATGAGCCCGCCCCCCTGTTCACACAACATCTACTCCAGAGTTGGACTTGGAAATTTTTTTGCACTTCCGAAAATTTGAGATGCTGCGTGAACTCACAGCGCGACTCAATGCCAATGGTATTCTTTTTCAAGCAGCAATACTCGTTTGGCCAGTCGAAAATAGCACGAGCAAATCGAAAACGGACCAAAATTTTTACTGCGAACGGAGAAGGCCATCAGGCTTTGTTTCCTTGTGGTCAGGCCCAACTCCAGCAGGTTCTGGGTGAACGGTTGCACTGTGCACAGAAACAAAATGATTGCCGCACAAGGCCGGGAGAGGGGTCCTGTCGCTTGCCATGCTCAGGGTCGTGGAGTTGTGAAAAGTCGACTGCAATAGCGCCGGGCCTGCCCATTCAAGATGATGACAAAGTTTTCCAAAATGTTGGGCGTGACCAACCAGCATTCCTGATTGTGCGAGCGTGCGACTTTCCGGAGAAGCGAAGCTTCAGTATTGATTCAATCATGTGGCTAAAATGTGATGATGCACGCGCGATAACTGAGGCGCACTTCGAACAGGCTTGTCTTCGTGTGGGTGGGCGTGCCTTATCCAAAAAGTATGGAGGCTACTGTTTGGAGAGAGTATTCAAGATCTGAGAGTTCGAGATAATTATGAAATGGGGATGGTGATTGTCATTTCTTTTGCACGGGAGACCTGTTTCAGTGTTTTCTCTGGATTCGGTTCACCCAGCCTCGCACAAATTGCGATGTTTGATGGCGAAGATTGCAGCCTTCCAAGCATGTTTGCACCCACGTGAGCGTGCAACTCATGCAGTCTTGGCCGTGATAGATCTACTTCACAGAGCAAGCACTGCTCAATGGTACCAAAAAAAGTAGAGTGACTCTTACGTTGTGTTACCGTTGAGTCAAATGCAGATCTTTGATGTGATGCTGTCGCTGGTGTTCTGCTACAAGCAGTAAACGGTGACACCGATTTTTGGAGTCGGGTATAGGTCTGGAAATACAGCTGTGTCAGTTGGGTGGCTCAAAATCATGTTAACCCCAAAAATGTGTGTTCGTACACAAATATTCATCCTTTTTCCCCAGAGCCCTTTGTGTCCAACTTTGTTTGAAAAAAATAAAGACAAAACGGACCAACAAAAGGGAGACATTGCAAAGTGAAAGGAAGTTTAGATCTACATACCAAACTACAAAGTTCCTTTTGGTTTGCTTGGGGGGAAGGGTTCTTTTCTCCCTTGTGAGGGTTTCCATTTTGCCTTGAGATGAGATGTGGACCTTGGGCAGGGGCTTCATCACTTTGTTATCTCTGGCACACCGGGCGAGATTTGAAGTGGTTGAGGGTCAACACTGATTTTCTGAGCGGTGTGTATTTGTTTTCGCTTGTGAAGTGGCATTTTATCGGGACAAAAATAATTAGCAGCAGTTATATGTCAATTGCCCAAAGCTATGTTGGAGACGAGTGTTGTCTTGATCCTTCTTGAATGGTTGGTGAAAGTCCGCTGTCCTGTCCAATTTCTGCAGCAAATGGACGCGTTGCAAAGGACCTGTTAACGAATTCTGCGAAACTTCTGGAGTTGAGAACCTGCTTTCATCCCAACTCTGGGACCCCCCACCCCTGGGGTTGCAAAACTAGAGTGCACCGCAGTACTGTGTAAAACGGTGAAGGACACTGCATGCTGCAGCATGCACACACAGTGGAAGCCTGCGGAAATCAACGTTGTCTGTGCCATTCGAAAAGTTTGGGTCGGTCCACTTTGTCTCGCGAACTGCAAGCCTGGGGAGTCACGATCATTCTGTTGCAATGTTGAATGTGTTTGAAGTCTGTGGTGAGTTTTCTTTCTTCTCGATACTCTGAAGGTTGACGTTTTGGAAACACGAGCCCTGCCTGGTCCAGACAACCAGTGAATCCAGGTGCTATTTGTTTTGCCTGTTCAAATTTTTAATCGGAGACACGACGCGAGTTCCCAGGTCTGTTACGACAGATCCAGTGAAGGCCTGTGATTAAAAACTGCAAAAAGAGAGGCTTGAATGAAACCCAACTTTCTTGGCATTCAGTGGAGCGAGGAGCGCGAATGAGAATTTATAATCGGGAAACGAAAGGAGAAACTGAGAGTATCATGTGACGCAGCAGGAGACGAAATTTGGACAGAGCGCACGGTGGAAAAAGCCTCGTAACTTGATGGTTCAATTTATTCATCACAAACAGCGCAAATGCGGTGCTTCAAGACATCAAATGTTCAAGAATGTTTGCTTGTGTGATCTGTTCCTCACTTGCATGATCTGTAATGTCAACAAATACAAATGCAGAAACTGCGATTTCCTACTTGGCAAGTGAAAGCAACATTTTGGAAACAAGCACTTTCTGGCATGCACAATACGGCAAAAAATCATTGGCGATTCAGTTTTCCGAGTCAAACTGCTTTCCAGCGTGTTGTGCCACAAGAGAAGAGTGACCGATTTGCATTGATCTTTTGCTCATATTTGCTCGTATTCAGAGTCATGATGGACCACCCTACCCGAGAAGGAAAGTTTTGAAGCGCACTCAGTCATGGAACTCCAGCTTCATTCGCAACTCTGTTGATTTTTGGCGACAGTAGAGGCTTGAACTTTTCCATTGTCTTGTCTTGCACTACCTTGTCTCTGCAAAACCTCGCACTCTTGTACACATGTTTTCGCGCCAGGGAGGGATCCACCACCATTTCCCTGAAGTACCCAGGAAGGCACGCTTTGGCAGTGTTCACGTGGACACGTGTGACGCGTTTTGGTCTCACAGCAGGCTTTGGGCTTTTGGACGCAGGCTTAACATCTGCCAGTCTTTTGTACGCTGTTGTATGAAAATACATGGACGAGGCTTCGTCCTTTTCTTTGGGATCACAGAATTGAGCTTCGCGAAAGAGCAAGCTGGCGTACCCTTCAAAACCAGCCTGATTCTCCAAGTGGTTGAACAAATCGTGCCAGCTCGAATGTCTCTGGGGTACGATGTACTCGTCTACGTCAGTGTAAAGTAAATACTTGAAGTTCATGTTGGTGTACATACAATAGATATTCGCCACGTAATGTCCATACTGTCGGACGCAGCTTGGATTGGCGGCAAAAGTCTTGTCCTTGGGATCTGTGTTGGGAGGAAGGTTGAAGTTTGGATCTTGCAGTTGCATCTTGGTCAGAGAATTGACTGGAAGATCCCACGGCACAATAGTCAGTGTTCCTTCTCTGACGTAGTGAGTGAGGACGGACTTCACAACTTTAGTCACATTATAAACTCCATAAACAAAAATTTGTTCGGCGCCAAGCATCTTGCTTGTTTCAAAATGTTCAATGAGGTAGCCTACGTCCTCAGTTCTGTAGTTGAACAAGGCCTGCATGCACACTCCGAACTTTTGTGTCGGGGCTTCGATTGGTTCAATGACCTCCAGGGGCAACCGAGCTTGTGGCGAAGCACAAACTGACCTGGCTACTGCCACGTACTCAGGCTGGTTTTGTGGATTTGGGTTGACACAGGTGAAGATTGCAGCCTTCCACTTGCAGAAGGGCGGAATAGCTTCGGGAATCACTTCGATGTCGGCGTGCACGCTGAGGGTCACGTCTGAGTCCGGGTACTTGAGCAGGCAGAAGAGACCGTGCGTCTGCATGGTGGCGAGGCCGAGGACGGTGATGTTGGGCGAAGCGAGGCGTTTGTCAAAGAACGCCGCCCTGATGAAGGCGTCGGAGCGGGGGACGGCCTGGAAGCGCTGCAGCATGGCGTCGCTGGGCGGCGCGCTCCACTCTAATCGGTTGCACTCTCGCAGCCGGACAGCATCGCCCTCTTCCTTCTCACTGCTGGAATTGGCTTCATTCCGCTCAATCTCGGGCACGAAATACGGAGACTGGAACACGGAAGTTTGCGTCATTTTTGCGACTGTCGAGTCGATGCTAATTTCCGGTTGAGAATTGAACAGCAGTCCAAAGACTCCGACAACGAAGATGAGGCCAGCGAGGCGGATGACGCTCCGGAGGAGTGGTCGAGGAATGCGGGCGCTCCTCTCCTGAAGTGCACACAGTTTCTTCATCCTTGTGCCGTGAGCCCACTCCCAACACAAAACGGACAGAACTGACGCTTTCTCTTGTGTGTACGATGTCACCCTGAACAGTTTCCTGGCTCCGTCACATTGTGGCAGTTGTTCGGCGAGTTTGTCTTGTCCATCATCTGCTCCGGGGTCTGTTGTAAAACTTGCTGGAAATGTGGCACGTCTACCTTTCCAGATTGGAGCTGAAATGGAGAGATAAGCTGCGATATTTCCAAACCAAGTGATTAATTGGGCCAAAAACACGTTCCACTGTAGACACGAGATCGATACGGGAGAAAAATACTTGCAACGTCTGATAAAAATCCCTGCGTTGCTTCGACCAGGACCATTTCAAGATATTTGGAAAGTTATCAGCTTCTCGCTCAGTCAACACAGAACAGCAGAAATTGCACCGCCGTCGTGCAGTCCAAGCATGCACTCAACCAAGAAGTTGACCTTGTGAAGCAACTCACCTTTTGCTGAAGTCTATCTTGTGACAGGAAGTTCTTGTCGTCACCGATCCTGCAGGGTGTTTCCTACTGCAAATGATGATCAACAATGAAGCGTTTTGCCTACGCCTGCAGGCGTGCAGTTGTTTGACAACTGATGTGCCCAGATCGACTTCTGAACTGGAAATTAGACATTCGATGACCACTTCAGTGTTTTATATCAATGGGAAAACACGCCCAACGCGCAACGACTATCTTATCAAAAGTCCACATGTCATTTCAGAAATGATGACATCGCAAGCGAAGGCGCATGTCGGAAATGCGATCTGAGTACTCAGTGAATGAATGAACCGATTCACGCACCTTCTTCAGATTCTTATCATCGTCAAGACAAATTCTTTGTTTTGTGAAGCAAATATTTGCTTAAACCCCGGTATTTTGGATCCAATTAACGTCAAAGCTAATCAACTGATAAAGCTACTGACGAGCAGAACCACCCATGTTTGCGCTGCACGCCTTGTCCACCCGTTTCTTCGTCAAACAGTGCACATGAATGTTGTGTCGCAACAACACGATTCTCACAAGATAAACGTCACAGGGAGTGACAGTGGTCATGCAAAAATTAAAGCCTGTCTGTCAAAACTTTTGAATTTGTGGTTTCATTTTGCAGGCTTGAGGAAGGATTTGTCTTGTTGAAAATTCTCCGGGCTGTGGACCCATGGTGCCACGCGCGAAGTGCATGCACATGGTGTTTCTGTTCGAGATGATCCAGAAGACTTTTCCGAGGACAAACTTTATGTGGTGTGATTCTGATCCATGGTTGTCGCTTTTTCACTCTCATTGAGATATATGGACCCCAAAATTACAAGCCTGAGTGTGTTCTCTTTTCCCTTGTTCTTCGCACGATGTTCAGTTACGTCAACAAAATTAATCTGATGAGACGTTGTTGGCGTCAAAGTTTGTCTGAGTTAGCAAATCTTGAAGCACGAACAGACTTCTTTGACACTGTACTCGTATATCTACATAAACAGTGTCACCAAGTGCTCTCACTGAAAATACCTTCAATACCAACAAGGTGGACAAACGAGCCACGTTTTGGAGAAGAGTTTCTGACATCAACACGCCCTCGCTGTTCCAGTTATTCTACCATGTCCGCACATCAAGTCAGATGACGGTCGAACAAAGTACGAGGTTTACGTTTGGAAACTCACCTGTGAATTCACAATTGCTCATCACGCGACATTCCCGGCACATTTTGCAGACAGCAGACTGAAATTTGACTTGGCATGAAGGAAATCTCCCAAATGGGTTGTTCGTTGTGAGTTTCTTATGACCCTCACACAATGTGCCACTGTTATGGATTCAGCCAACAGAGAAAAGTCAGTCTTGTAGAAAAATTCCTGCCTTCGACGAAGATGGGTGATAATAGTGAATTATACACTGGGTCAAATGATTACGGTTGTATCTGCACCCCAAAGTCAACCTCACTCAACCTTAACCAGCCCTTCTAGTTTTCCATTTAAGGCAGGTACTTTGAATTTTTTCCTTTGTGCGGAGTTCACAAGGTTGCTCCGATCGGTTTCTCTTTCAAAACTTCAGCGAACTACTATGTTTGCCGTGACATGCACCCATTTGAAACAGCTGGCAAAATTGTTGTTGTTTGGTTACACTGGGGACACAGAGTAACAACAGAACTTTGATAACTGGTGACGAAGTTGCACTTTCGCAGTCTGCAGGATTGTCGATGAATGATCCGCACTGTGTTGCGGTTCTGTGCCGGGACTCGGGCTGATATGCTCCAACGATGAACTGAATTGGCCTTCATAAATCACTCACAAAATCTCCCAAAGAGAACAAAACGTCGTCACAAAAACAGTTCGCACGGAACAGAGAAAACAATGAGGATGAAAACAAAACACCCAAATGTTGAAGGTGAAACTGTCAAAGAGTTCCGCACTTCTTGAGTCTGCTTGATCTCACAAAAGAATTTGACAAATTCATTGGTGCTTGGTTTGCATGAAGCATGGAAACTCGCGGCACTTTGACCAACGTGGTGTTGAAGGACGACGCTGTCTCAAACGCACAAATGCGCACATGCAGAAAAGCAAGACTTAGAGGAAGGATGCATGGGAGACCAAAACAGAAAAGTTTTCCTCTTGAAACTAAATTTGCCCTTGGGCGTACCTTGCATTCCGAAATTTTTCTGTTCGTACAAGTGATCATTGGCTTGCCGCAGCACAGGACCCGGTCATTGTCTGGATTCCAACACGTCCGGACAGGGGGCCCGATCATGACTCGACTGGAGTCCAACCTTCAAGAAGGGGGAGGGCAAAGTCCAACTAAATTTTCTTTTCATGTTCCAAAGCGAAAAAGGGAGAAAATTGTGTGGTGCAACAAATGGTCGATTTGTTCCGGCAGACACTGCGTGCACGACGCCTCAGGAGCTGCCATCCAACAAATTTTATTGTGATCGAAACCCCAGCAGAGTGGAGCGAAAGAGTCAAACAGAAGTGGTGAAATTACCACGTTCACCATTAAACGCTGCAGACGCCTGAGGTCGCAAATCGAAGTGCTCCAGACCAGTGGGCAGAGGGAATGCAGCAAAGCGCACGCGTTGAATCTGCGTTTTTACCTTGCAATGGGAACAATCAAGCTGCAGGATCGAAAGAACAAGAAGAAGCAGTGCACGAGGTGCTGCATGCGGGTGTGATGTCCTGTGTTGAATCTGGTTGCTTGAAAGTGTGTTCAAGGACCTTTCATAACGAACCAAACATCTTAAATGAAACGTGAACCAAACATCAAGATTCTGTCATGAATAGAACCTGAGAAAGAGCTATTTGCATCTGATTGCCAGGACTGTTGTTGGGGCTGTTACTTGGGGAAAGCATGTGAAGCAACCAAATTATTCTGTCTTGAATACAGCCTGAGATGGAGTCATTTGCATCCAGTTGCTGCAGGGGCTGTTGCTCAGGAAAAGAGAGAAAAGGGAGAAATAAAGAAGGGGAAATGAGATCAGCCCCATGCGCCTGCCTACTTCCCCTGCCCCTGAGAGAGTTTGGGTGAGGGGAAAAACAAGAGAGGAATGACAGGGGGAAATCCCCCTGCCCCCTTTCCCCTGCCCCTCCCCTGTCATCCCCCCTGAAAAGGTTTGGAGGAGGGGGGAACAGGGGGAGGGGTAGCGGGACAACATGCCCACCTTGCCTCATATAGCGCACCATCACAAGGGCTCTGTCCAATGGGAAAACGCACAAAAAGTGCCTTTCGTGCAGCACTGAGGTAGCATCGTGGAGCTGTCGACGTGCCGTGTTTTTCGACACGGTTGCTGAAAAAAGACGCTGTGGCAGTTTGCGCAACAACGATATCTCAACATTGATAAGACTCCGTTGTTTTCCGAAAGTCATTATCATGCCTCGTGACAGGTTGGACTCCACACTACTTTTGTCCAAAAGGTCAAGTGGTGCAGGAAGAAATGCAGAGTGCATGCATGCGTGCACGGCACGAAACAACCAAGGTTTGGGTGATTTCTGCGCAGCCAAATGTTTGTGAAGGTTTCGTCGTGACTTGGTGAACAGGGTCGTGCAAAATGCAGCAACCCTGCTTGCTGCTCTCACGTGCACCATCCATACAAATGCTGCACTCAATTAATCAAATGACGCAAACTATTGAATGTCTTTTCATTGTTTGGTTGTGTGTGTGTGAGTGTGTGTGTGTGTGTTTGCGTTTGTGTGAGTGTGTGTGTGTGTGTTTGCGTTTGTGTGTGTGTGTGTGTGTGTGTGTGTGTGTGTGTGTGCGTGTGTGAGGAAGTAACATCGTGATGTGAGCTTCGTAGTTCGCATATCGACGCAGAGCATTCAAATGCGTTTGTTGGCGCAAAGAGGTGCATGTACGGTTCCACACAAGACATGTGCCACGCATGGGCCGTCATACGTGGCGAGAAATCCAGCAGTTTGCTGCCTGCGAACGCGATACATCCGCTGTTGTTTTGACGACGCCGGTGAAGAAATGTGTTCCGACTCCAACAAGACTGGAACGCATCTGGAATTATCTGCTCAATTCAAGCAGAAACCAGCCTCGATCGCATGTTCAAGTCTTCACAACGGATGTGTGCACTCCACGTGCATGCATACAGGCATGTGAGATACCTGTTTGCCACGGTTTGATCCGACAAAATTTTATCTCAACAATGACATTCTACATCACCAAAAGAAAACAAATCTTGTGTGAATGAAATTGCACAAAGCGTGGAGAACCTCTCCAGCTTCAGAGGGCAAGTGCATCGATGCGCGCACCACGCACCTCAATTCTGTGGCGTCAGTCCATGAATGTCCGACTGCAGGAGAGACTCCGCAGGCAACAATCCATACGGAACTGGATTTACTGAATCAGCTTTTCAAACGCAAAAGAATGTGACAAACAATTGTCATGCAGGAAACAATGAATCAATGTTCTTCTTTCAAATTAACGAATCCGCCCCGCAGCAAATTGATTGTTGCCGTTGTTCGCGTGCTTTGAATATCGAATGAGTCCAGAACAAGTGTCCCTGTCGGTGCGTCCAACAGTTTGCTCTCGACAAACATTCTGAATTTCCCCTGTTCCCTTGCAGTTACTTCTTCCAAAAGACTGAGCTGTAAAGAGGTGGATGCTATTTCGGTCCCAACAGTGAAGTCATTCACTTCGTGTCGCTTAATCCCGGCTGCACGTTCAACGGACTGCGTTAAGTGATGGCGGTGGAATGGGACGTGAGCGCCGCCAAATGCCATTCACTTCCCTTCTCATCCCTGCGCAGATTGGAGGTTTCCCACTTGTTGGAGATTGAAAGCGGAAAACTGCCAACAAATAGACTGCGCTGTCAGATCCAGTGCTCATTGATTTCGAGCACAAGGAAGGGACGCTGGGACTGGATCAAACAAGTTCCACCCGAGGTAATCTGACCATTATCGGCATTTCGCTTGTGAGCAAGCGAATGTTTATGGATTATGCCTTCTTCGCCGTGTTCTTCCTGGCTATTTGCTCAGATGTTGCACGCTCCGTTATGAGTCGGAATATCTTGTTATGCTGTGGATATGACGAACTCTTTTGAAGATCGCCGCATCAAAGGTAACAGCGCCTCGCTTTTCCCCAGTTGACATTCACCTCTCGTCGGACGAAGTGAGATGAGATCATCTCGGACGTCTCGTTCCGTATGGGACCAGGCACAATCCAAAGAGTCACACTTGGTGGAAAATTCCCCACCTCAACGTTGATGATACAAACGGATATCCTGATTTTTCGGACAATCAAAGCGTGCACTGGAACGCAGGAGAAAACCTTGAACTGACATTCTGTAACTTCTTAAATTGGACACTTAATTATGGATATTTATTCGACAATGATCCCGAGAAAGTGGCTTTGCATCTTTTTTGTCATTCTGCGTCACGCCGCGGGACAGACCACGCCCAGACTGTCTCGGGCGCAGATTGAGAATATTTCCACGTTTGTGGACAGAGTTATGTCATGCAGACGAATTCCTGGCATGAATCTCGCTGTGGTCAATAAAGACCAGGTGCTCATTACCAAGGGCTTTGGTTTCGCTAACAAAGAAACCAGAAGCAGAGTCACAGCCGACACCTTGTTTCCTATCGCCTCAACCACGAAGGCGTTCACAGTCACTCTCTTGGCGATGATCCTGCAACGCGAAGCCAGCAAAAAGTAAGTTGAATACAACTACATTTGGTGTTCTCAAATTGTCTTTGGCGAAAAATGCTTCGTGTACGAAAAGAACACAATCAATCACGAGGGGTTTTGACACACCTGGATCAACAGGGTTTTTTGGACAAACTGGAGCCAGTGCACCCGCAACTCTGCTGAGTTCAGTGGTCGCTTTTACGCGTGTATTGCGGAAATTTTTCTTTCAGTTTCACGTGGGAAACGCCAATCAAGGACATGATAGGAGAGAACTTCCAGCTGTTTGATGCGTACGCGACGGAGAAGTCAACGCTGCGTGACATCCTCAGTCACAGGACCGGAGTCCCGGACTATTTCCTCGGCTTCATGGCCGGATTCCCAGAGAGCGAAACCATCTCCAGTCTTGTCAAGTGAGTCACCACAACATTGTTCAAGCCATTGCATGGTACAGTTAGATTTGTATTGGGCTTCAGACTTGCTTTGAGGTCAGCTGCAGTTGAAACAAGAAGCAGTGCTCAAGGAAACTGCAGTGCGAAGTCCCTTGCCGGTAATGTTGTCAATTCTTCCTTGTCCTCCTTGTCTTCCACCAGTCATGCTGTCTGCAGGAGGGGGGGGGGCAGCCATAGGGGGGATCTGGCCATGGGGGGTTCAGGTAGGGGAGGGGTTTGGGGGAGGGGAGGGGGTTAAGGGGGGAGGGGGCAGGGGATGTTTCATCCACCTTGCCATATACTGCACTACCACATGGTGCTTCGCCCTAAAGGGACTTCGCACAATGAACAGATGTTCCTTGAACTGACTGAATGACAGGGCGCATATACGTGTGATCAATGAAGCAGTGACGATGGTCTCTGTGTGCTATTGTCATTATTTCTTATTCTTGCACACAGGAGGCTGCGCTATCATCGACCAGAATCAGAGTTCCGCACTCAACTCCTGTACAACAATTACATGTACGGAGTGGCAGGACACATCAGCGAACTGCTGAAGGACGGGACGAAGTGGGAGCAACTGCTGCGCACTCATCTGCTCGAGCCGCTCGGCATGGACTCGACGATAACGAACGACGCCGTACTCGACTGGTCGGCCATCGCTCTCCCTTACGTTCTGCACAATGGGAATCTGCATCAAGTTGACAAAGAGCTGGTGAAGTACGTCTGTTTTCCTGACGCCTTTTTCGGCCGCTTCGTCAGTGTTTCAAAGGAACAAGGAATTCTTGTGAGCACACAACCGGTCCCCTTGCCAAGGCAAGAAAGATGCAGAAAAATATTCAAAAAATCGTCGAGGGAGTGGAATTGCATGAAAGATTCCAGGTTCTGCGAAACGATCAGTTATTCTTCAGAAAAAAAGTCACGTCACAAAGGCGATCGCTTGTGGTTGTATCAGGCTCGTTGCTGGCATGTTTCTCACATATTTGGCTGCATTGAATGATTCTGGGATACAGCTGCGTTCGAAACAACATACTTTGCAGCAACTGCAAATGAACCATTTTGTGAGACGCATTGACCCGCTGAAGCCACTGACAGTTGCAAACACTTGTCTGGGAGAAATTGAAGTTGTCAATGCAATAAAATTGCCTTTTGCAGACAGACACACCCCGCGGGTCCAGCAGGATCTATAATCTCCACCGCCAGGGACATGGCCAAGTGGCTTCAATTCCATCTCAACGAAGGAGCTATCGACGGAGAGCAACTCCTCCCGAAACAGAACCTCGCGGAAACGTACAGGGAAAATATGCCCTCTCCAGCTCCGCTCAATAAAAGGGACGTAACCAAACCCACGTATCCCGTGACAGATGTGAGCACAGCCTACGATATGGGATGGCAGACAAGTTACTACCGAGGTGAGCTTGTGGCAGTCAATTGAATTTGTGTTTGGACAGAAAACAATTAAATTATTCATGAACTACGTGTGTTAGTAAAGAAAATATCCACAACGCGCGCGCTCACCAAAGTTGCATTTCCCTTTTGGCAACAGGAAGAGGACTGTGGCAAGACATTTCCATTTCGGATGTGCATTTCACACAATGCAAAAGTTTGCACTGATGTCAGCATTACAAATTGCCGCTCCAAATTCGTATGAGGGGTTAAGTGGGGTGATCTCTGAAAGTTGTCGGAAGCGACAGAAAATTGTGAACCCATTCATGTGTGAGTGCACAGAAAGTAGTAGAAAATATGCGTTTGCATGGATCTAAGAACCTCGAAAATTCCTCCAGTCGACATTTGATCGATTTCCTGCACCAGGAAATGCCAGAACGTTCAGGATGTCAGGGTCCTTATCCGACATCATACATGTTGGCATCGTGATGCACAAAGTGTCTGCAACTCAAATTTCAACCACGTCGTGAATGTCGTGACATCAAGCAAGAAAAAATACCTTTGCTGCAGAAACTTGTGAAAGCTGTACTGACAGAAACACGAGTCCATGCGCACGACTGATTCTTGTTTCATTATCAGGTTTCAAAAGGATCTGGCACTCGGGGAGCATCGCTACCTACAAGAGCCAAGTCTGGTTCTATCCCGAGCTGAACTTCGGCTTGTACTGCACGTGCAACGGCCCTCCGAACGGCGGGAGCAGCTGGGCGCTGCGGCTCATCCTGCAGCACATCTCCGACGTATTGATGGGAGAGAATCCGTGGATCACAGCGGACGGAGCCTGCATCTTCCCCGCCCCTTACGTGCAGGACTCGGAACAAGATTCATCCAAAGCAGCGCCTTCATTGCCTCAGGACACTCCCTCACAATCTCTCAACAGATACATCGGAACTTACAATCACCCAGGATTTGGTGATATCCAAGTCACTCTTCAGGGAGCCCCAAGAGAACAATTACATCTCAGCATGGGACGATTTCTACGAGCGCAGCTCTTTTACAATTCCTCTCAAGACACTTTTTACACGAACCTGACTGGCGTGTATTGGTACATGAATGATAGGATACCTGTGCGCTTTCAAAGTTCTTCAGGAAATGAAGTAGACATCCTCAAAATGCCAATGCACAGTCCCTTCACTACCTCAACACCTTTTGCGTTCATGAGAGGAAACGCACAATCAGAAAGACTGCACCAAGGCAACAGACGTAGCTGCACTTCCACATCTGTTTCTCCGCACAGTGTCGGATCCGATTTTGTGTGGTTGCTCGTCCTTGTCATTGTTGTTCTGTGTGAAATGTAAGTCTCTTTCTGGAGATCAGCCGCACAGCACTGTCAACCGAGCTTGCATGGAGAAGGGAAACATGGACGGGTTACGCACATGCAGGCTTGAGAAACAGAGGGTCAGCAGGATCTCACACAAATTCAAGGAAATTTGCGTGCACCTCTTTCATTTCAAAAACACACTGCTGGACCAACAATTTTGTCCTTTGTTTTGACGAGTCAAAATGTAACAAGGTGGGTCCGGGGCTGTCAATCGATGAAGTTGTTGTTTGTCGTGTAACAAAATTGTTGATTACTTTTTCATTGTTGTCCTCGTGTGAGGTTAGTTTGAGAATAAATCTGGAAAACGAACGACGTTGTTCACTGAAAGTACCTCAGTTGAACGCACAAATGCGCGCCGCGTGAATTAAATCTCTGGATGCAGTCGACCGATTGGATCATCGCAACGCGGCAAACATTCTGCTCAGGAAATTAAAATCACAAACAAATGCCGCGGAGATCCCACGCGAAAGGATCACAAATCAAGGCTGCATGCAGGAATTTGGCAGAAATGAGGCAATCCTAAAATTTTACATTGTGAACTTTTTGGTGTCGGGTGGGTGGTTTCGGACAATTCCCCTCTGTATCCGTCTCTGAGTAACCACAGTTTTTTTTTCACAGCAGCGCGTGGGTATGTAAGTCAGGCAAACTCATTTTGGTTCATTGGCCATTTGTTGTGTGATTTATATGCTGGTGGTGAGCAGAAACCAAACACTTGTCATATATATGGGGTGCAGAAGCGAGAATGATGCGTCGAGCATTCAGTCAGATCTCTGGTTGTGCGTCTATTGAACAACAGGAAACTCCATGAGCCTTCTGGTACCTCGAAATGTGTTTCCAATAAGATATTTGAGATATTTGTTTGGTTCCCACCCAAACATAATTCGAGATCTATCTGTCGAAACAAAGGCAGTGGGTCCCATGGTGCACGCGGCTGATGGTTTGGACAAGATGTGGCAATGATGCACGCCGTGCATGGGTGAGATTCTGCTCAGTGGAGGATTCAATGGAAGTTTCCGAATTTCATCCTCTGCAGCTGACAAGAAGAAGTCGTGAACAACAAATGCAAACCAAATAAGTCCGTGTGGTAAAATGGAGATCAAAGCAGCAATTCGCTTCCTTCTGTTCTTGCAAATCTACCAATTGATCAGATGCACAAACAGTGACAGTTCGAAGGTGCCTAACCTGACAGCTAGGCAGAAAGAGGATGTCAAATCTTTCGTCGAAGCTGTCATGCAATGTTCACGAATTCAAGGCTTGACGTTGGCTGTTGTGAACAAAGAGGAGGTGATAATGCTGGAGGGATTTGGATTCGCAGATGTGGATGAAAGGAGACGTGTCACTCCGTCAACACTCTTTCCAGTTGCGTCAGCCACGAAAGGCTTCACTACGACACTTCTGGCTATGCTACTTTACCATCAGAGTCGGGACGACCAGAGCAACAACCAGTAAGTCATCGCGTTGAGTCAACTGTCCTCTTTTTTCTAGAATTGTACACACGAGAATGCAGTACTCGCAGAGCTCCAGGAAACATCACTCCATTGAGGCGGCAAAAACGATATTGTTGAGAGTCTCGTGTTTCAAACATGTAAATTCAAGAGCAAAAATATTGTATGCCGTCAACAAAAAGACAAAATCTGTCGCCCCGCGTCCAGGCAAAAAGCTGCTCAAAGTGACCACGTGCAAACAGATCGTGGAGAGAGAGCATGACAATAATTGGCGTCTTCGTACAGGTTTTCCTGGGGAAGCAAAGTCAAGGACATTCTTGGAGACGACTTCCAGCTGTACACTGACATGCTGACGGAGAACGTGAACTTGCAAGACGTTTTGGGACACAAAACGGGAATCCCAGATTACTTCATGCCTCTCTTGGCTGTTATGCCAGAGAAACTCACAAGAGAAGACCTTGTCAGGTGAGATTTTGTGGCTGGAACACTCTGCCAGAACCTTGGAGACCCATGGCTGATTTGATAAAAATGTGTGCGTGAGGTGCGGCCTTGATTGTCGCTGAAGTATGAGGGGACTGGGACCTTTCGCCAACAAAAAAGTTCGAAAGTAAACTTCCACAAATGAACAAACCTGATTGCACAAAAATGGAACCCTCTTTGCCCGATATCCATTTGGATACTTTTGCAAAATTTATATCCCAAACTTTGACACACCTGAAAAGCATGTATTTTGTGCACATCAAAAAACAAATACTACCACTCAAACACTCCACCAAAAATACTAATATTTGTACTTTTTAAAACAAACTGTGTTTGAAAATATGTGTAATTAATGCAACCTGGTTCCTGATTCCCTGACCCCCTAAATTTGAACTTTTGACCAAATCATTCCAAAAAATTTAACTTGACAAATTCCTTCCTCGAGCATTATTATCGTTGACCAAAATCAGACCAAAAAGACTTGAAAGACCCAAATTGGAACCTTTTCTTCTTCAAGAAAATGCTGTCCATATGTTTCTTGTCCCAGATAGTCGTGGGTGTTTTGTTCCAATCAGTCATTAATTGTTCCAGTCACCTTGAACAATTACCCAATCTCCTCAAATCAGCCACAAAACCGTGTTGAGCCAGCCACCCCGACCTTTGCGTGTGAAACCACATTTTTTTTCCAAAGAGCAAGCCACCAGCTGCATTTCAGGCCCTGAGAACTGTTTGCCATCCGTTTCTGGTGGCCACCCTGGAAGCCCTCAAACGGTGCACGTACCCAGGAACAACGTCACAGGAGTCCACGAATTATCTGCTGCAAGTAAATGAAGCGGGCAATTTCAAAACACCGTCAATTCTTTTTCTTTTATTTCTTGTTCAAAGACGGTTGAAACACCACAAACCGACAGCAGCTTTCAGAAGCGAATTTATTTACAACAACGCGATGTACGGACTGGCGGGTTTCGTCGCGGAGAAGCTGGCAGGCGGTGTCAGCTACGAGAGTCTGGTGAAGTCGCGGATATTCGAGCCTCTTGGCATGACGTCTTCCACGTTCAACTCTGAAGTGGGAGACTGGTCCAAGTTCGCAACTCCGTACATCATGCACAACAACACAGTGTTTGCAGTCGACAAAGAGCTACTGAGGTGAAAAAAGACTTGAATTTTCTTTTGAAAGATCTGATCTACCTTGATACGATGTCCGTTATGTTCGTTGAAAAAGAAACATTTCCTCAGCCCAGGCTGTTTTTGAGATGTTTGTAGGTTGAGACTGGTGGATGTACGGACACTGCATCAGTGCAAACACCACTGCAGATGTGATGTCAAAAATCATTTGCTGGCAGACATTCCAGTTTTTTCTTCCCTTTGCCAAAAAATGCACTCAAATTCACACGCAAAATTGATTCAAACAGAGGATTTTATCCTGCAGTGTGACTAGTACAAACTAAAAAATAGATCTAGAGATCTCGCGGTGATTCAAACGTGGTGAGCGATAATAGAGTGATGTTGGTTAGTTGGTTGTGGCTTGTTGTCAACACCAGGTGCTGCAACTTACCAAATTAGTCCCTGCAACTTTTTCTCAAATTTGCA
>JAAUXT010139667.1_pt1 | contig 18198 bp, 32 predicted proteins | sample 7278171 | NCBI WGS metagenome assembly JAAUXT01 (sample SAMN14350112, study PRJNA611818) | marine sediment metagenome | isolation source: surface marine sediment (1.8m) | place: French Polynesia: Moorea | collected 2018-08
AAATTACCAGCAAAATAGCACAAAATTGATATTAAGTGTCTATTCCCTGTCTAATGTATGTAATAATTAAATATAAAAATATTTAGAATATAATTAATTGGCTGAGGCCACCTCCCCCTGGTAGGGGAGGAGTGTGGTGTGACACACCAGCTGTGAATTTAAACCACCGCTTGACAGGTGGCAGCACTGTACATACAATAAACATAGAGATTCGTGCCACCGTGCCAGTCTCACCTGAGATACCAACCAGTGTGTTTGTGATATCACTACAATTTGTCTCATCAGGTGAACGTCACCCGGCCCACGGGTGCACGGACACAAGTTTCACTCAGCTGACCACACAGACGAGATTCAATCGGCTTTAGTAGCTGTTTGTGCTTCGCAGCAAGCAAGCTCATTGTTCAGTTGAAACACACATGTACCGACCCGAACTCCGCAAAAAATTGTATGTCCCCAACGCACCTTTTGTGGATTGAAGTGGCAGATGTCCGCAAGTTTTTTCCAGGGATCAGTTGGGAAATGAAGCGCAAAGAACTCCAGATCATCTTTGCTGAACTTGCGCACCCAGCGCGCGATACGCTTGCACACAGCTCCACTCGCAGATCCGTGCTGTCCGAGGAAAGAAAAACAACTCTTGCAATGGGACACTTTTCACAGCGGCGAAGAAAGTTGCCTTCACTTGATGTACACAATACATACAAAAGCATCTCCGAAATACCAGTTCAAAAGGAGCTAGAAGTTTCCAAAATGATTCCTGAAAAGCGAAGTTACCTTGGGTTTGATGGCATTCAGGTTGTCCACATTGGACTTGAATTTGCCCATAGCTTGAGGCTTTAGCTTTGCTCCTTGCGTCTGCAGCCGTTTCAACTTCTTTTCTTCCACCCTGTTCAAAACGCCAACAAAAACAACCTGTGAAATTTTAACTTCAGTTTGTGTGCACACGAATGCCCACCCGTTGTTGAACTGAGATTCACCTGATTCTGCGCGAAGAGTCCAGCAACGTCAGAGCTTTGAGAACTTCCACGAGACCGAACAGTTCTTTGTTGGACAGGAACGAGTCCGATAGGTCGTGGTCTTTGCGCGCCCACGCTGCCGCCAAAGCGCGCACCCGAGAATCTGAAAGAACGAGCGAACCATTTTCCAGACCAGATATATACCGACATCTATTTGCCGGTATGCATGGTGTGCGTGCGTGTGTGTGTGTGCGTGTGTGTTCGATTGGGCCGAAGCACAGAGGTGACGAAGCATGAAAACTTACTTTGCGAGATTTCAATGCCATTTTTGTGCATGATGGACAAAGCGGCGGCGTATCTGTGCACATTCAGCTGCTGCGCATCGTAATGCTGCTCATAAGTGGCCCCTCCGGTGAAAAACTGACGCGGGTTCGAGTTGATGTCAAGATCCGAGGTGGCCTCTCCCTGCTGCTTGTCCTCTGAATCGTCGTCCCATCCTGCATGGGAAACGGACAGGTCTGTTTTTAGTTTTGCTGGAATTTCGTAAGCATAAGCTGGCAAAAATGTTCGTTTCTGCAGTGTTCGTTGCGTACATCACACTTTGCATTTTGATGTTTCTTTGTGGAGCTTTATTCTTTGTGTCAACTGCACGTTAGTTCAGAGCAAGTTTGTCCTGTGCACCTGAAACAACCCCACTGACCTGTTTTTGCAGTGAACGCAGTCCTGCCGCCCCTGCCTCCTCGTCCGCGGGACGCGCCTCGGCCCCTGCCCGCTCCTCTCCCCCTTCCGCGGCCTCGTCCTCTGCCTGGCATTTTCGACGAGGTGTCTTCTGAAGCTCTCGACTCAGATACCGTTTAGATCCTGGAAACGGAAGGTTTGTAACGATGATCACAAACAACTCAATGCAGATTTTTCTGCTTGCTCAAGCCGCGCGACACCAAACTCTGACATGTTTCAGCTTGTTGAGTGCAGGCAGATCTGGATGGTGTTGAAGAAAACTGCATCTATATTGACAAGACTTGTGTGTGATCCAAGCATGTGCAAGGTGTCTCACCTACTCGGATTCTTGATGCATTTGCACTGCAAGGCCACGTTGCGATGTCCTTATTTACTACACAAATCAATTTTGCCTGTGATTGCACAACAGCGCAACAACTTGACAACTGCCAACCACGTCACTCCTCTTCAGTGCTGCTGCGCCAAGCAAAATGGGGCAAAATAGTTCGTGATGATACAAGTTTCCGCCTGTCTCTCACAAAATGAATTGAAAGAGTTTTTTGCCTATTGCTGCTGTGTTATACCAAGGAAACGGGAAAAACCGTCCAGCTTCTGAAATCCACAATTTTGTTGGAAGCTGCCCAAGAATACAAAAATAAGTTCTTCAAAACAAAACCATGTCAACTCTTCAGTGCTCTTGCTTCATGTTGCATTTTCTTTCATCACCTGCATGAGAAAGGACTTTCTGGGAAACTATAGAGGTCTATTCAGACTCAAAGAAATTTCTAGATTGACGCAAGTTGCAATTGTTGATGTTGCGAAAGATCCAAACCTGTCAAGTTCAACACGTGTTTGTGATGGAAACTACCACTTCTTCCGTCCTGAATAAATTTGGGATGCTTGACGCGGCAAGTGGGACAAGTGAAGTGAAGTTCAACATCTTGGAAGATCAATTTGCGATGCGTGGGAAACCTCCCGTAAAATAGCTATCCACAGCCGATTTCTTCCTGTTGGTTATTCATGTGAGCAAACCTTCATTGCAACACTTGGCAACAGGTCGTAAAATTTATTGCTTTTTGCGGAAGTCACAGCGACCATAATCTGCGAACTTTGAAACACGAGATCGCGGCTTGTGTGGACATGACATGTTGACTTTGCCACTTGTGGGGCAGGAAACACCAAAAACACACGAGTTTTCTTGCCCAAGCGAAAACGCCTTCAGTGCTGTTGGCAGTGAAGAGAAACGGATTTTGGGTCCAGTCAATTCGTCTCCCTCTCCCGCCGACATGCTGACATCATCGGTTCCCTGGGTTCATCGTGAGCATGTCTTGACTATCTCCACACGTGAGGGAAAACAAATTTGATCTGTGGGACGCGGTTGTCGAAACCCACTCACACCCACATTCGCTGGCATTGGCCGCAAATGCGGATGATTGAAGCACTTGTTTCAGAGCTTTGCTGAAGTGAGGACACTTGAGTCACCTGCCTTGCTCTCGTCATGGCTTCCAACGCTGTGACGGAAATGATCCGGACGACGGACGTGACGAGAAACCTGCAGAGATTGAGACCTGGGTGCACGATGGGAAATCGGGTGAGCTTTGGGTGCCATGTGAGGTTGCATCTGCTTTTCGTTTGTCACACAACAGCCTTCTGTGGAGTAAAGGTACAAGCCTCTGGCCGTGTTGCTGAAACAATCCGTGCGCAAACTGAAAGGACTGTTGGATGTTTGCTGCAAACCAGCCTGAAGTGGGTCACCTTTCAGTGTCAGCTGAACAACAAGCTTGCAAATCAGTCTGGTTACCAACCGCACTGGTATTGGTTTACCCCTGTAATCTTGTCGGGTTGCAGTGCAGACGGACATTATCCGGAGTACCCCCCCCCCCCCAACCCACAGAAAATCTTCAACCAAGACATTGTCCGCGGATCCCTTGGCTGGACATTGTCTGGGGTGCCCCCCCCACACACACACACACAAAGAAAATTTTCAACTTGGATATTGTCCGTGGAACCCTTGGCTGGACATTGTCCAAGGCAGATCTGCCCCCGCCAAAAAAATAGAAAATTTTCAACTTGGACATGTATTGTCTGCATAACCCTTAGCTGATGTGTTTTCGCTGAAAGAGTGTGACTGTGGACACCCTGGCAGGTGAGCAAAGTGGCGCGCAGCTGGTTGTCTACTTGAAAGTCTGGTTTGCATGAATGAATTTCACGTATGGAAATCATCCCGGCACGTGGGCACCAAGAGCCTGGAACCACAGTTCATAATATAACATCGCTCTGGCTCAACAACAAGTGTGTCAGTCGATGACCATCAGTATCATTCCGTTGCAGGATTATCTGGCGCATGATGAATGTGCGAATTTGCTGATTGAAGAAACCGACGTCATGATACGTCTGATGCAGGCACTCAACAAAGCTCACCAAGAGAATGATCAGGATGAGAGAAACGTAGAAGAGAGATACACAACCTGGGAAGAAGTCAAGGTAAAGTGAAAGAAACACACTCTCAGCGGCGGGTGAGCGCATGACATGCATCAAGATTTGCCGAAATACCCTCTCCAAGAGAGTTGACACCCCACACCCCACTTGGTTGGGGTCCCACTCTGACCTGGATCCCCACACAAAATTTTCGCATCCAAGGTCAGTGCAGCGGCCACCATTGAAAATAAAGAAGCTCTTTGAAAGTCTGGCCAAAGAGACTTTGTGTCAAAAACCAGTGTTGCAGACCCCCGCCCGTGGAAACAATTTTTGCGTACGCCAGAGTCCTCCCGACTCGGATAACGAGGGCCACGTTGCCGCACTGCTGTTCTTGTTCCAAAATTATTGATAGTTGCCAGAACGCTTTTCTGAAAGCATTTGAGTTCATGCGGGCCAGTATTTCTCTGTCAGGAGCGACGGAAATTTCCTCGCTGCGGTTCTTGGAGTCACAGTCACGCAAAAGGACTGGTTTCGTGTCTGGCAGAAACAAAAACGTAGGTCTGCATGTCTTGCAAACTGTTATACCGTGTTTCATGTGATGTGCACGTCGGTCTGTTGACAAACCGAAATGATCTCCTGTCGTGATTGCAGAGTTTGGAAAGAATACTACAACGAAGTTGTTATTGATGACAAATTATGCAGAGAAGATTCAGAACATTACCCCAGAATACTACAGTACATCGGTGATATGGGGTGGAGGTAAGTGCTTCCAGCAGGAAACTCTTTACGGCACCGACTCGACACACCCGTTGATTTGACAACAGCTTGTGTTGCAACGTGACCACTCAAATTCAGCGCATGTGGATGGCATGGATTTTTTGAGTTTTTTTGCAGTGAAGTTCTGGACCGGCTGGTGGAACTGCAAGACGAAAAAGTTGACCGCAAAACACAACTGACGAACCGCTTGATGCAAACCATCAAAACGTTCTTCCTCATTTCTCAGCAACTGCCGCCCATGAGACGAGTCTGGGAAAGAAAGGTTCGCCGTCTTGCCGCAGTTTGTTTTTCACCCTTACATTTCATATCAGCCTGTGATTTTGTGTGAGAAAGGGGGACACTTGAACCTCTTCGTGACAGGAAGAGGTAATGCCAATCCTGGTGAACAAGATGCTGATGGGTCCCAGTTACATCCTGCTTCGTCAGACGGCGCTGGTGTTGCTGCTGCACCTCGTCCTCGCCACCAAGGTCACCGCCGACATCGACTGGCTCGTTGAGCACTGCGGCTTCCCCGAGAAGCTGCTGCAGTTTGCGCACGCCTCGGACCACTCGAAAGAAGGAGTAAGTTCCTGGGAAGTCGATTTGTTGCAAAAAGAATTGAACTCGCAGTTGCCTTGGTTTTCCCTTTCACAAAGAGATTCTCGTTCTTTGGCAGAAGCCGTTCCTCGTGAAGTTGATCCTTCTGACATTCATTGCCGTGGCGGAGCTGGGTGGAGACGATTCACGGTCCAGGCTGAAGAGTCTCAAAGCGGGCAGTGTGCTCATGTCCATCGCGGCCAAATCTAAGGGCAGCAGTCTGGAACAAGCACGCTTCAAAGAACTCCTTGATGTCTTCCGGAAACTTGCTGGTATGATTCGGGGAAGAAAGAACCAATGTCCGCTCTCTGCACTCAGTGGCTTTCACGTATTCACCTTTTATGGATGTTTCAGACGACGCGAAACCCGTCAAGTATTTCATGCGCTATGAGAAGAACCGACGCATTTCATTCCGCTGGGATTTCCGCGCTCCAACACCATACTGTTCCTACCCGAACTGCGCGCGACCCCCGGAGCCTGGCGAGAAGTTCCTCCACTGCAGCCGCTGTATGGTCACGTGGTACTGCAGTCAGGTAGTGAGACGCCAGGTTGTGGTGCGAGTTTTATTCAATCGGATGTTTCAGCTCGAGATGGGAACAAAACAATGAAGTGAGGAACTGAGTGGGAAGTTGCTTGTTTCAGGAATGCCAGAAGCAGCACTGGACAGGCAAAGAAAGTAGATACGAAGTGATTCGACACAAGGGTGACTGCGTGCCTCTCATGAAAAAGAAACACAAACCGGAAGCAGCAAAAGGAGACCCGACAAAGGTCAAACTTCAGATTTTTGTCACCAGCCCCTCCTTGCACTTTCGTCAAGAATGACTGCAACTTTTATTGAACAATTTCAATCAGATCTCACATGCAGTATGTTCCGCCTTTCAGAAATCTGCAGACAGCAATAAAGCAGCTGACACTGGAAAAGACACGCAAACTTCAGAAACAAGTGGTGAGAAGAATGAAAAGGGAAAGAAAGGATATTCCGAGTCAGAGATTCAGGACATGAAAAAGACTGTTGCAGAAGGCGCTGCTGGGTGAGTGAATAAAGTTCAATCATTAGTGAAAAAATCATTAGTGAAAACTTTTTTGTGCTCCACACGCTCGCCAAAAACAATAGCATTCTTGTGTCTGCATTTCCGACCTTCGAACAACAGGGAGTTTGAACCGCGCGTCTGCATAAAAGTCGTAAGGGCGCCCACAGTGCCAATTGTCCTCACCTTGAACCGCATTGGCGCTCACGCGGCTTTATTCCGGCAGGTGTGGCTTGGAGCTGGAAAGGTTGGAATGTCTCGTGGACGAAGCGGGTCAAACCAAGGGAGACCTGCTCGCCGAAGCCATGATGAAGATGTTCCCAATCGAGGGTTGTGATGAAACCCAATAAATATCTCATGTCTGAAGGGGTGAAAGAGGCGTTGAAGTCAGCAAGAAAGAAGTGAGACGGACACCACACGATCGCTTTCTTCCTTGACTTGCCTCAGCCACAACCAAGCTGTCTTGTTGTTTTTTGATGCATCTTGACGACGTGCCACTTCGTGAAAGATGTCCTTCATCCCATTTCACGAATGGTCGTCAAACCAAACAGAATGTGTTTGCCGTTATTGAGACCACTTTTCATGTTAGCTCTCAACGTTTTCGATCGAGATTTACAAAACAACTTGTTCGTTTTTATTTCCTGCTGACGTTTATTAATCACTGAACGAAGAATAAACAACAAAGAGAAACAAGTGTACTTCCGTGATTTCTCTGAGCAGAAATGGTTCACGGCTGCAATGCAGTTTCTCGCAACAGACTGTCAGTGTGGAAACAAATCCGTCCTTTGCTTCCACTTGTCACAAAAGAACACAAAAGATCACTGCGCTGTCGCTACGCATTGTACTTCTCCAACGTCAGTCTTGGCACAATGTTCATGGATTGCAGTTCCTGGAAGAGCAGTTTGCAAGCGTACGGCATCTTGAGCGACGATACGGTGGTGCTGGATTTGCAATAATGGCACCTGAAACAACAAAGCAACACTTTGAAGAGCTTTACGCAAGAGAATTGCAAACGCGAGGAGCGTCACACAAGATGGACCGGACCGGGCTCAAGTCTGCCAACCCCACCCCTCTTTCACCGACAAAATTGGTCTCCACAGAACAGGCGCAACAAGAAGCTCAAGGCAACTGCAGTGCGAAGTCCCTTGCGCCGGTAATGTCGTCAATTCTTCCTTGTCCTCCTTGTCTTCCACCAGTGATGCTGTCCGTGGGGGGGGGGGGGGGCCGGGGATATATCATCCACCTTGCCATATACTGCACTACCACATGGTGCTTCGCCCTGAAGGGACTTCGCACAATGATGATGCCGTCACATCACCCTGTGGAAGAGCAGCTGTTAAAATACAGCTTCAGGAAAGAGCTGTAGAATGCGAGATCATGGTGGATGATGCTCAGAAGAAGTGCACAGAAAACCTCGAGCAGAAGTTCCCAAACAGTTGGGCAAGAGAATCCCAGACAGAACGATATGACCAAGCTCGTGGCTCGGTACAAAACCAGGAACATCGATCAGTGTGACGTGACGAGTCGACTTACCAGCCAGAGTAGCCGAAGAGCCCACAGTTGTTGCACACATCCACCTCAAACGCGTCGGACGAAATCATCAAGCGCTCTAACAGCAGCATGCTACAAAAACCGCAGCAGGTGAGTTTCACTGAAGGGTAAAGCCGCAGTTTGCTGCCAATCATTTGTCACACAGTCGAAGGAAAAGAAGAATTCGAACCTTGCGCCGTAGCCAATGAGACAGTCTCGCTCCATCTCGCCGAGCCTGAGGCCCCCGTCACGTGCCCTGCCCTCTGTTGGCTGCCGCGTCAAAACAGCGTAGGGACCCTTGGCGCGCGCGTGCACCTTATCGAGCACCATGTGTTTCAGCTTTTGGTAGTAAATCGGCCCCATAAAGATGTAGGCGCTCAGTGGTTCCCTGGAGAACAGGATGTTGCTAGATAGCAGCCAGTGAACATTGCAAACTGTTGGGTGTTGCAAAAATCGGACACCGGCCTCACTCACCCAGTGATCCCTGAAGTGAGATAGTCTTTGCCCAGGTAGTTGAAACCATATCTGACCAGAGTTTCGGACAAATCCTCCACGTTGTCTCCCCCGAACGCCGTACCATCATGAAAACAACCTTCCAGGACCCCAGCTTTGCTTCCCATCAGCTCCAGAAGTTTACCGACTGTCATACGGGACGGGTACCCGTGCGGGTTCATGATCTGCGGGTGAAAGGAAGCAATTCAGACAGATGCAGGCTGTTTTCTCTCACAAAACAATGTCCAAAGAAAAACATTCTTCTGAAAAGGTAAACTCAAGTGCTGATGTGTTCAAACAATCAAGGGAAAAACATTTTACTCACAATATCTGGACAAATTCCCGCATCGGAAAAAGGCATGTCGGGCTGAGGAACGATCAAACCACACACCCTACAAGCAAAGTAAATTGTTCTTTGTTATCTTGGCTCGCACAATCTGACCTACACCAAATACGGATCAGAACTGGTTCCGGCACAAGTCGCTCGCTGACCCTTTCTGCCCGTGTCTGCTGCTGAACTTGTCTCCAATCTCAGGCGTGCGCGTCTGTCTGAGCAGCAGCTTGATGAGCGTCTCCTCCTCCGGGTTGGAGGCGACCATCACCTTCTCCACGATCACGGGCTCGATTCCCTTGTAGCTGCACAGACACCAAAATTCAGATCGCTCACTGCGCAACCAAACTTTGAATAGGAAAGGAAATCAAAGAGGAAATCTCTTTCCGATCCAACAGACACTTTGAGCTGTACCTGATGGGTTGTTCTTTGTTTTCAGTCTCCGTGGGCTGCTTCTGAGCGGGGTCGCTGTTGGTGACCGTCGGCATCCACTTGTTGATCATGACTTGTTTGTGGTGAACCCGTGAGCCTGAAGAAGCAAACAGAACTCGAGTCCTTCCAGCAACAAGACAAAATTGTGTGCATTTGAAAAAGCCTGCTGATAATTTATCAGGTGAAAGTTGAGGACTCGTCTGCAACCAGCGTCTTACCGACGGCTGCGATGCCTTCGTGGTCGAGCGCCTCGTGTCTGTACGTGCGCTTCATGGTCATCTCGTTCAGCTGCGGTCCGCGCAATATGTCCTTTTCCTGGTTTGAGTAGCGCTTCAGAACCGTCTTCTGATTCCGGTAAACCAGACACCGTCCAAAACCTGCGGCACAACAGGAGCTGAAACTTCTCAGCGGTACACTCAACAGCACGTCGCTCAGTACGTGTGCCCCTGATTCATGATGTTCTTTCAACTTCTACTTGATCATTGTCAAGTCGTGACGACCAACAGCTGCGTCCTACCTCTGTCGACGGAGGCTTTGTTCAAGACGAGAGCGTCCTCAATGTCGTAGCCGCTGTAACTCATCACGGCCACCGTCGCGTTCTGTCCCGCCGGAATCCGGTCGAAGCCGATCAAATCGATCGTCTGCAATGAGAATAGAGTAACCAAAAAGTCTTGAAGTCAACTTTTGTCCACCAACAACGGTTTATCCACTTGAGGCCTGCAACAGGTTCCCAAAATGGCAATTTAACAACAAACCTTCGTTTTGACCATGGGACAGTGCGGATACGCCAGCAGATACATGAGGGTATCAATTCGGTTCCTCTGGTTGTAGCCAATAGTACCTGCAACGACACAATCGATATCTCTCGCTTCTTCAGTGTCGCCTGTCAGTTCTCAGATCATTGGAATCTGCAACCTGCATTTGACTGAACGATGGGTGCCACCCCTCATGATCAATGCAAATTTGCCTCACCCATCGCCTGTTTGCCCATGGCGCACTGGTAGGTGTTGCGCGGAGACTGGTTGTGATGCGGGTAGGGAATCAATCCAGCGCAAACCCCAAGAATCGTGAAAGGCTCGATCTCCAGATGCGTGTGCTGCCTGAATCGCAAAACAATCAATTGAAATCTCCACTTTCGCTTCCGCCTTTGAGTGTCGTGTTTTGTCAGCACAAAAGCGCTGTCTTGTAGTCTCCAAACTTGGACAGCACGACTCACTCACGGGGTGATATCCCTTTCGTAGAGTGCGACCAAGCAGTCGTTTTCTTCGTTGACGTCCAGATATTCAACCAAGCCATCGTGCAGAAAGTCGTCGAAACCGCGCACACCCTGCGTCAGCTGCGCTATGTGCGCCTTGGTGACCTTCGGCTGACATTTGTCCACGATTATGTACGGCCTGAAAGACAAAAGAAGATCCAAATGCAGTGATCTGTTCCGAAAAACTTGGGACTCTGGCCCTTCGAGAAGTTGAGAACAGTTGTCTGCTCACCTCTGATCCAAACTGCTCTTATCTGAGGTGATTTTTATCAAAGTTGTTCAAGCGCATCACCTGCAGAGCCTGCCGCCGTCGGATGAGATGTAGACGTGGCGCTGACTGTGGTTCGGGTAGATGGAGACGAACTCGTTCACATAACCCGCGCGACGCAAAAGCCGAAACGTGTGCACAAGTCGCCTGTGGTCCCGAATCACGCCCAGGATGAGACCTGAAGAAAAGAAACATTCAAAGAGATGCTGAACCACAATGCATTGCAAACAAGGCAGACTTTGTGTCACAATTTCAAGAACAGAATCGCCATTGATTCTGAGCATCAACTACGAAAGCAACGAGCATGTATCCTTTTCCGTACAACACACGAAACGCCAGTGAACGCGTTTGTAACCCGTCCTTTCAAGCGGATGACTCACCATTGAGAAAGACGAGGTAGACTTTGGGAGAGTTCATCTGTTCGCCGCTGATGAGACAGACATCCTCAACGCCCAGATTATAGGCGAGACGGCGGACTGGCGCGTCGGGCAGGTCGACCGTCACGTGACACATGAGCGCCAGGTTTTTTACCAACCCACATGACTGAAAAATTTAGGCAGCAAAGTCAACGCACAACCAAGACGGCAATGCTTTCCTGACAACACACACACACACGCACACGCATAACACGCAAAGACACACAAACATACGCACACATGGTCACCGTCATCATTTTCACCGTGACCATCCCAATCACCTCCGTGATCATCACACTGACCTCTCCCTCGGGTGTGTCGCTGGGACACAGCATGCCCCACTGCGACGGCTGCAGCGAACGTGGCCCGCTCACTTTGCGCGTCTTTTCGAACGTGCTGGTGATGCGCGTCATGTGACCGAGCGCCGCGATGAACGACAGGCGACTCAGCACCTGCGTCACGCCCTGCCGATCCACGCGGAACCTTTTGATGACCCAGTTGCCCTGCAACCATCAGCAAGTGGCAAATTGAAGATCTCGAAAACAAGTCTACATTTTTTGCGGACCAATGTCGCCTGTGTATGCACGAGTTTTTCGGTTCAGACTACGAATTAGGTTCGTCAAATTGCGTTTGCTTGTTCCGTCCTGTTCGCTTCACACGTCTCACAACTGCAGAGGGTGACGAGAAGCGAGCATCCGTACGGCGAACAACGCAACATGACGTAAACAAACACAACTGCAACCTGTCTGAACCCCTGCAGAGCGAACAATCTTGCTCAGCTCTTGCAACTGTCGATCTGGAGCAACTCCGACTGGCAACTCGGGTCTTATTTTACTCACTGTTGAGATGGCATGAATGAGTCCGCTAGTGATCTGGTCCTGTCGCATGTGCTTCACAACATCAAACTGTCCTGTGCGCGGCTTTGAGAGCGTTGTGTCCACATTCCCCTTCAGCTGCAACAACGAGAAGCACAAGTATCAAGCTCAGGCAACGGCTTCATTTCTCAGTCTTCAGCCCCCAAGTCAACAAGACTGGACACCTCGAAAAAGAACCACAAAGCAACGAGGATACCTTCTCCACAAATTGACCATGAGCTGTCGAAAGCAAAGGAAACTTGACTTTCTCGGAAGCTTCCGAGTTATCCCCGCCCCCCAACTCGGAATCCACCCCTCCAATTGTTGCACTGGGGGGGCCTTGTAACTTGGAAACTCAGAAGCCACCCTTCAAACTTTCGCACGGTCGACAGATACACGGGCAAAACAACATCAGCGCAAGCAGCTCATAACCAACACTCACCTCATTATTGTATCTTTTGAATAGATCTTCGAACAACAGGGACAGAAGCTGTCCGGCGAGCTCCAGTCGTTTGTTTCCGTAGTAATCCTTGTCGTCGCCCTTCACAGTGTCGTCGGCCATCGCGAACAACACCCTGCGAACCATTTGCGCCAAATACACCGCTTTTGGCTTGTAATTCCAATCTACAACCTACAAACAACACAAGATGCGATTTAAAACCTCACATTCTGAGATGGGCATTCTGCACACGCCATCACAGTTGTAAGAGAAAAACTGTTGTGAAAAGACACCAGATTTGTAAGATGATGGCAAAACAGAACGGCTGGGTGTACTGACCGGCACGTGAGCGAGGATGGTGTCTGTGAGGAGCTCGCGCGCCTCATCCGTCTTGCTGAGCCACGGCCGCGGCCCGCGGCGGAAGAAGTTGCGCTGCTTCACCTTCGAGCCCAACCACTTCATCGCCTGTAAAATCCCGGTCGTGAGTCATCGAAAAATAACTTTGTGAAGCGAAATATTTTGCTGAATAACTCTGAGTAACTGCGTCTTCTGTCAAGAATACGTCTTTCAGTGACCACCAACACGGTGAAAGAAAAAGCCATGATTACTTGTGTTTGAGTGAATATTTCTGCTTTCAGACATTCTTCCAGACACGAACCAAGACCCGCTCCAATTTGTTCTTCAGTCCCGATCATCTGCACGATTTCCTGATCACACTCGAATCCCATCGCTTTGAACACGATCGCAATTGGAATATCCTGACAAGAGAAGCAACATGATTCTTCAGACTGTCAGTGGACACCGGCAGTGCGCCCGAGACGGAAGAACCACTTCACGTACGATGGCGACGGTACAATCGAGTCCTCCTGGGATTTCTACCGTGCTAACATGAACAAAAGGAGGTGGGGGTTGACAGCAGGACATCACAAGTCTCAGGCCTACGTAACACTTACCTCTGTGAACGCATTGTGCTTCAAATACACCTTGTTTTTCTTGAATATCACGTCGGTTTTCGTCTTCTTCTCGTGCGTCGAGCTGAAAAGAGAGGTTGACACACCAACGTCCGTCTGGCTAACACAAGAACAAACTGTTTCGTGTGCAACGACAAGAATACAAACCTCGTTACGGAGCACTCCGCGTTTCCCTTTTTGTCCACACCCAAGATCATTCTGTTTTTCGACAATTGCTCCTGAAAAATTAACAGCAGACTGTTTGGAGAACAGCTGCATAAACCAAGACTTCACACGGCTATCTTGACCAACTCATGAGCGCTGAAATGAATTCGTCTTGTTGATGCTAAAAAGAGAGCATACCTGGATGAGAATGACTTTTTCTGTCCCGTGAATGATGAAGTATCCACCGGGGTCAATGGGACATTCGTTCAACTTTGCAAGCTCCGCTGGAGTCTTGTTGGTCAAAACGCAATTGGAACTTCTCAGCATGATTGGCATCCTGCCCAGAAGTGAGGGGAAAACCGGTCAAATTCTCGTGCAGTGTACCGGAGAGATTTTGATACAGTTGACCAGACAACAATTCAAAAGAAATGTTTATGCAGAGAAGATGCATCCACTACAAGCGTGAAAACGACCACCATGAAGAACCAAAATACCATTCCAATTCCTTTTTTGCCATTTGATCGTTTGATCGTGTTCGTGGACAAAAGGAACAGGTTGTTGAATGTTTTTACCTTCCGATGGGTTGATTAGTTTTGACAACTCGCTGATTCCCTCTTGTGTACTCGATATCGACGGTTATTGGTGCAGAGTACGTCATGTCTGCAAGCCGACACTGAAACGAAGCCTTTCGCTGCTGGAGTGTTTGTGCAGATTAGTGTTGCCCAAAGAGATATCGCAGATGAATCAGATTTTCACAACACGAACCTGGTGAGGAGACACGGGTTTCGAGATGAACAGACTCTCCTGAACATCTGGCATTCCGACATGAATGTCCAGGTACCTGCAAATCAGCACAATGTACAGTTCGAAATCCTATTTGACCTGATCGAACAACTGAGCACGAAAGTTACGACCGAATTCCCCACAAATTTTAGTTTGACAGTGACTGACTTGAGATAGAAATTGGGATCGACGTCGCTCGTGATCTTTTGATTCGCCTTCATAATTTCCTTGATCTGAAAATGCACCAACCACATAGTTACGAGTGTGCACACACTCTCGCCCCTCGCACACTGCATGGTGACACAAAACTGACAGTTTTATAACAGCACACACAATTTTCATGTGTCAGTACGTTCAGCCAATAAAATACAGAAATATGCCACTTGCCCCAACATTGATGAAATTGTTGAAAGAGTCTATGTGTTGCTTCTGCAGACCTTTGACTTGCAGGAACGCTGGAAGCAGTTTCCATTTGTCCTGCAAACAAGACATTGCAATTCATGACGACTGAGCGATGAACCACAGACAGATGTGGCAGTCAGTGGAGACAGAAGCTCCGAGGAAAATTCCATTCATTGGGATCACAGCACGTTCACAAGTGTCCCCGAGTCATATAGTGTAGCACCATTCAGGTTGCATTGTCGACCGATGTGTTGGATGCCACAACTGTTCATGATAAAACAACCATGCAGTATAAGCAGGGAAAATCAGAATTCATCACGGCACGATCTTTTCGATTCTTTCGTTTGCACAAAGATTTCTTTGCCTTTGCATCACACTGTAGACTACCGCACGAATCACCAATTATCGCTCAACCTTTTTCATTCATCAAGGTCCTTACCTCAACAGTTTTCACCGGTGCTGCAAGAAAATCCATGCCCTCCTCTTCCTGACCAAATGTCGTGGTACTTTCCTTCAATCTCATGTTGATGAACAGGAAAATTCACTTTGAAATGCAAACCGAACTCAACTTCGTTGCTCCTTGGCCGATTGTCCCGACTCTCCAGTCGACAACCAGTCGAAAACAGGTGCCCGCTGAAAGTTAAGTTTCAGACTTTTCTTGTTTGTTTCAAAAGTGTTAATTAACAAGCCGACATTTATTTAATTCGTACAACGACCTTTCCTACGTGTCAAAGAAACACTTGAGATTCAATAGATGCTCCAAGGTGGTATGAAATGCCTGGAAACTGTTCAAAACTTCACAGGGCGTCTGCTCCGTTGCTAATGAAAACATAGAGTCTAACTGACACAAATCTTCATCGAGATCAACACTGAAGGACAAATTCCTCATTGCTGCAGCACCAAAGATCGATAAGTGTGCTTCAGGCGGGAAATTGAGAACTTCAAAATGGATGAGAGACACTGGTGGATTGCTGACAAGATCCAGGAAACTTTCCAAATCGGTGGATTGGAAAACCCAACTCAGCTGGAGGAATTCATGTGCGATGCCGACACTCTGAAGCTGGTGGACCGATTCCTCAGTGCCAATGGCTTGTGCAAACTGTTCTTCTATTGGGACAAATCGTCAGGACAATTGAAAATCACTGGTTGTCTGTCAACTGTGAAAGGGTTGAACCTGGAAACGATGACCGTGTTGTTCATGCTGCGCAAAAATGTGGCCGTAGACATTGAGGCGATGAGCATTGAGAGAGATGTGTTCAGTGGTGAACTTAAAGGCAGTTTGCTTGCGAATCTGAGCAGTGCTCTGTCAGAAATTTACTTGCCACAACTAAAAGCCAGAAAAGATTGGGGACAGTGTTCTGGAGAAAACCAACAGACTTTCCTTCAAAGCGTGGAAAAGTTGACCACCACATTGACAGAAACTGTGAACAGTTCTCCTTCGTACAGCCAACTGGTGAGATCCTGTGACTCCTTGCCTTTCGTCAAGTATTTGTGTCGTATGATTGTTTCTGTCATCACTTGTACGAGTATTTCTTTGTTCATTTCCACAGCTGCTGCGAACTCCAGCGAATCTGGTCGGTGGTGACTTCAAGCAGCACCTGCTGGCAGCGCAAGACGCGCAAGTTGTGAGTCAGTACGAACAGCTTGTGACTGAGTGGATCGCTACTGTCGAAGCCACAATCCAGGAGCAGGCCAGCGAAAGGTACCGGTATTTTCATGCCGGCGTCCCAATTTTTGCAAATTTACTCGAGCCTGAAAACAAAAAGAATATTCTTGGTATGTTCAAATTTGTGGATTTGAAAGTGGCAAATTGCAGGCTTTCTGAAGCTTCTGAGGGACCACTGTCGGAACTGGACAAATGGAGGAAAAGATGGCGTTTGTTGACTTTGCTCACCGATCAGCTGAAGAGCAGAGAATGCAAAACCGTTCTGAGTGTCCTTGTCACGGCCAAGTCCAGACTTGTCAAAAAATGGAAGGTTGCTGACTCTGGGTACGACAACAGGAGTTACTTTCGCCTCGCCCAAATCAATTTTCACTCGTGAATGTGCATATGTTTGGAGACGGTCAGACAAGATCTAGTTTGTTCTTTGTTCCCGTGTTTCCAGCATTACAGAAGCAATCAATGAGGCTCGGGACAAAGTGAAGTACATGGAAGCGATGAAACGGCCACTGGATTTGCTGCACAGCGAAACATCGCCACAATCACTCACCCAAGTTGTGCTTCCAGCGCTGGTCAATACAATCAAACACCTGGACTCATCGTCCAAGTATTTCTCCAGGATAGGCTTCTTGGGTGTTCTGTTGACAAAGGTGTTTTTTTCAAATTACAGTGTTTCCCATTTGTCTCAGAATAAAATGACACGTTGTCGTTATTTTGGTCGTGTTTCTGGGCGAATGTGTGACGTTTGACTCTTGTTTTCTTTTCACAGGTCGTGAACCAGATGACAGAGGTTTGCAAGCAGTATTTGGCTGAGTGTACTCGGCAGGACGAGAGAGATTTACTGTGGACACGGATAGAGGAGCAAGTTCGGCAAGAACTGATTGACCAAATGAAGCCAGAGCAACTATCTGAGAAAGAACAGGAGCTCGAGAAAACCCCAAAACATCAGGGAGAAAAAGCAATGGTACACTGAAGCACATCCATGAACGAACATTTTGTGCGTATGATGAGGGACAATTCTTCGCATTGGTAAAACACAATCACATTGGGTTCTCTCTCGTTTTCAGAAGCCACCAGCAGCTGGATTGGCGAAGACCAAGAAAGAGTCGTTTTTGTTGCGACTGAACACGTGTTTGCAGCTTCACAGCGCTGTCAGAGAAGCCTTGACATCAGTGCGTGATGCGCTGGGTGCTGCCCCGCGAAGTTGTGAAGCAAGTGCAAGAAGCAGGTTGGTCAAGCAACTGTTTTCAAGAGTTCCTTCGACCGATCTGACGTATCTCATCAAACGTTGAGTGAAAAGTTGATTTGCTGATTCTGCACGGTAAGAAAAGCAATTTTGCCGAGGCGTAGGTTTGGTGCAATCGTTATTGTCGTGTGGAAGAGTTGGCTCTTCCCACATGCGCAATCCAGCTTTCGGGCGAGGTGCTGAGTACCGATGAAGCCGCTTCAGCAGAGCTGCGCGAAGCTGAAGCTGCGCACCGGACTCGCAGCTCACGCCGCCTATTTAAAGCCGCGCCCATGACACCCTGCATCTGTCAAGAGCTACACAGCTTGAGACAGGTTTGAGTAATAAATGTTTGAAGTGTACGCTTGAGTCTTACTCCACTGCAGCAGTCCGGCCGAGCCGAGGCTGCTCTCTACTGCAGTGCCACATGCAGCGGTGGTTGTGAGGACGGGCTCCACCGGGACCCGACCCCCACACAACATGGAGGTTCTCGAGTGCTAGACCAAGGATCGCCTTGGGATACAGTC
>JAAUXT010112808.1_pt1 | contig 18197 bp, 22 predicted proteins | sample 7278171 | NCBI WGS metagenome assembly JAAUXT01 (sample SAMN14350112, study PRJNA611818) | marine sediment metagenome | isolation source: surface marine sediment (1.8m) | place: French Polynesia: Moorea | collected 2018-08
TATGCAGCAACAACAAGACGGCAGTGCTCAACCCCAACACCAAGATGCACCCAATGCAGTGTTCTACGCAAGATGACACAACTAGACGGCAGTGCTCAACCCCTACACCAAGATGCACCCAATGCAGTGTTCAGTCCTGTTGTAATCAACCCACCGAACATCCAGTTCGCTTCTGGGGGCCCCATGAGGGGAAACCCCAACATTTTATTTGTTTTAAATACTTTGTTGGGGCACTGCCCTAACAAATTTTTACACAATTGTGTCGCCGTGGGCCAGGGGCCCATCGGCTTCTTCGTCGCCATGGGCTGGGCCAATGGCTCTTGCCACGGCCTGGCTAGGTGGGGACTGGGTATGCCATACCCACCCTAGCCCTCACCAGGCTGGAGTGGATAATACCCAATGTGACAAAACTCTAAATTGGTCAGCAAGATCCACTCACTTGAAGTGGATTCCTCCCTCCCTTCCCTGCAGTCCCATGTCCCTTGGTGTCATTTTTGCTAATGCATGCTGAAGTGTATGATTTGTGATGTGGGTGTTCACCTTATTGCAATCATGATCCTTAACTTCAGCACAGATTTGGCGATGCCATGTACCACTGTCATCAATTTGACCGGGCAGTGTGGACACACCGACCGGCCAGTGTTGTCTAAATAAAAAAAAAAATTGTGCCAGAATCTAGAAACTTGTTTTTTAAATGATCAGGCAGGCATTTATGAGCAACGAACGTTTATGTGACCACACGCTTTTTATGCGTAGCATTCTTGTTCCACAACTGAAGGGAGAATCTTCATATGAAAACAGTTTGAAGTGTTGAGTCTTCTTTTCGTTCCAGTGAAATTCCGTTCAACTTTTCGGACACCTTGGACGCGTACGTGCCTTATCGTAATGACTGGGTGAAGGCAGATGTCAGCAGTGGAACTGAAGAGCGGAAGGCTCTCAACGTTCAACCACTCAGGAAATGGGATGTGGAGGGACAGGTAAGGGCACGTGTTCTTTTTCGACTGTGCCCGACTGCCCCAGACAAAGCGGCCAAAACCGCTTCGGAGCATTGAGATATTTCCCTGTCTGTGTGTAAGACTGCGCCGAAATGAAAAACAATTTTGAACCTGTTTGTAATGTGATTTGGAAGTGATTGTAACCTGTTGGTGCTGATTTCGCACGTTTATTGTCAGGTGGACCGGGTGCTGCAGGGATTCGGGTTCATCTCGGTGCAGTGCGGCGCCACTGACGTCTACTTCTCCTTCGGGGCTCTGTGCGAACAGTACTTGCCGCGCAAGGGAGACCGAGTCAGGCTGACAGCCATCGAGGTGAACGGCAAGGGCAGCAAGTGGAGGGCGATCCGAGTGGAGCCGGCGCGGGAGATGGACCGACTCATGTGCCTCAACAGGTGAGTCACGCGACCCGCCATCTTGGTGCCAGTGGTGCGGGTTAGTTTGGTTTGAGTGATTTCGGTTGTTACGAGCCGCGCCGGCTTGTATTGTTTCTACTCTGACTGACTGACCGACTGACTGAGGCGAGGTTGGGGTTGGAGAGAAATCCCCCCCCCCAATGCAAGGAAATTTCTCTGCAAGGGTTGGAGGGAAATTTCCCCCCCCCCCTCCTGCAAGGAAATTTCAGTGCAGGGAAATTTCCCCGAGTGTGGTTTCCTTGACAGTCATGACAGCGGCATGCGGCTCGTTTTCTACTTGACTGTCTCGTTGAAGTTCAGTTCACCCATTGAGAGCAACACAGTACTTTCTTATTTCCAACAAGACATCCTCCAAACAACAACAGTTTTCAGACGCGTTTCTGACTTGTCGCTGGTTTCATTGTGTATTTTGCTCTTGTCCCTCAGGATTGAGAACGTGCAACTTCAGGGCCCGTCCAGCACGAACAGTAGGATCAACCATCTACTGCAGGAAAAACACGGTGTGTCCGTCTCCGGAGAAGCGGACTTTGGGCACATGATGCACAACCAACGACAAACGCTCAGAATCTGGATCAAGTTAGTGACAAAACGAAACACGGGACGGCTGTTTGATTTAGACACGTGTTACAACATGGAAGCCAGGGTCCGTGAGACTGACTGACAAGATTGATGTTTGAACACCACAGATTTATTCAATTGCAGCAACAAAGGGGAGGAGTCTCAGACCCTGGTCGGATACCGGCCCTTCAGCGGAGTGGTCAACTCACAGTTTTGCATTCAGCCGAAGCATGTAGATACGAACAGGAGCTCGGGGGATCAGAACTTCACCGTTCCGCCCAACTCTGTGCTTCCGGTTGATGTAACCTGCAGAGCAAAGTGAGGAACAGTCGTTGTTTTGTGTGCATCTTGAATGTGATGGGGTGTGTTCTGCTGAGCAGGTTTTACCAAATTGTGTCGGCCTCACTTCCAACGAAACGTTTCAGAAACCTTGGTGCGGATCGCCAGTTGTTGCTGTTTGAGTTCCAAAAGTTTAAAATTGGCGCGTTCGCGTCCGTTCGGGTGACGGACCCGCAGCACGCGTCGCTGCTCGAGAGCGGTGCCGCCTTCCAGCGCGTCGGCGGTTTACGACGTGACGCGGCGCAGATGAACAGCAGCAACCAATGGGTCATTCACGGCCAGAGACCCGTCATCAAGTGAGTTGGCTCTGCAAGCGGACGTTGCGCTGAGAAATGCCGTGATCCGATGCCACACGTGGTACGAGGTGGTATCAGGAAATTCGTACCGTCGTCATGTCCATGGCTTCAGTACACAACACCAGGCATCGACATGACGACGATACGAATTTTCTGATACCACCTCGTACCTTCAAAGTGGAAGTGAAAACTGTTTTAGAGACAAGTGCGAACTTTTGTTATCACAGAGGCAGAGCTATCAAGAAGTTACCGGAGCGCCTGCCCATGTTTCCTGTGCCTGAGAAGTTGTGGAACTGCATCGTTGAAAAAGAGGACCTGGTGGTCATCGAGCCCACTCTGGGAGAGGTGAGTTTTATTTGCCACCAGAAAGACACAGCGGGAAGATGATGCGGGCATTTTCACACTGGCAAAAAAGTTATACTTTCGCTTGTTTCTCCCAAGGCACTGGATCTGGGGAACTACTCTTCGCGTTTCCACGCGCTGCTGTATCTGGAGGAGATTCAGCAACACATCGACATCCGCGAGTTTGACTTGCACAGGGTGAGACGAGCTTCACTCAAGGAGGGTTTTGTGAGAATTTATTCGACATCACTGTGCCATTATGTACAAATGTGGCGACATTTGCCAGGCTTCATTGAGATCGAAATGACGAAAACGTTCTTCACTTGATTTGCTGACGCCATCCTGAATTTTCTCCAGGTTGGCCTGCGCCCCCGTGGAGAGTACCTGGCGCTGTCGGTGCCCGGTCTCGCTGAAGGTCGACCGTCCGTGCTGGTCGGTGACAAGATTTTCCTGTGCACTCCGGGGGACGAGCAAGACGGGCCGCAGTATGAAGGCTACGTGCACGAGGTGAGGCGGCAGCTGGTGCTGCAGCACCAACACAAAAAACAGCGTGATGACAAGTTTGGTTTGTGGATGGTTGTTGCGTTGCAGGTGTTGAGTGAGGATGTGCTGCTGAAATTCCACGAGTCATTCCATTCAACGTACAGTGGTGAAGACTACAACGTGAGGTTTTCATTCAACAGGTGAGGGTGTGGAGTTCTGTGGCTCACAAAACATATTTCTGTCATGGCTGGTGGGAACAACGTCAGAAATGAGTCGTTTATTATTTTTGCAGGACTCCCATGCGACGTTGTCACCAGGCGATCGACTTTGCTCCCAATCTGGGAGCAGAAGGTGAGTGGCACAACGCGCTGTCCGCTTCGATTTGCGCGTTTGCATTGTCCAATACAAAGTTACTCTGACCTTGACCGCGTGTGACCACTTGAAGACGAACGTCTTGTGTCGCGTGTGCCAGTGAACTTCCTTTGGTTGCAGTGCTGTTTCCCACCACGGTGTTACCAAAGCTGTCTCGCGTGGCAAGTTCTTCGAGATCGGAAGCCACGGTCCCTCTGTCGCCGCTTGTGAAGCCGACTGCCGCCGTCAACAGGTGTGGTTGTTGTCTCGATTGTATGACATCAACTTCCACAGGCGTTTTGTTCACATGAAAAGAGTAACCTGTGCTGTTGGTGGTATTCGATTTCTTCCTGCCGTCTTTCTGGATTGTGTGTCCCCAGTGTGGTTCTGATTTTGTGGCCAATGACGTGTTCTTTCAACGCATTTCGTTTGTGCGTCGCTACCAGATGTCCACGAGGACCGAGGCAACGCACGTCCTCGTCGGGGACGTCTCACGCGCACAAGTTCTTCAACTCTGAACTCAACGCTCGTCAGCGCTCAGCCGTCTTGAGAATACTTGAAGGGCAATGCCGACCTGTTCCGTACCTGCTGTTTGGACCTCCAGGTAGCGTTTCGATTTCAGGAACTGATTTTATGTCATGTTTTCTCGACACGAGGAAAATTGAAATCTCAGAAACGACAGAACAAAACACTGATATTCAACTCACGTGGTTCCACCTGTTGTGTCAATGTGAACACTTTTGTTTTTGTCAGGAACTGGCAAAACAGTGACGCTGGTGGAAGCGATACTGCAAGTGTTTCACCACATTCCGTCCAGTCGAATCATCGCTGTTGCTCCTTCCAACAGCGCTGCTGATCTCGTGGTGCGTACAACACGGTCACTGCTCTTTCTGCCTTCGACCCTCTTTGAAACAAGCTTCTTGTGTTCAATGGACTGCCTCGCAAGGCGAGCATGTGATGATGTTTGACTTTTGTTTTGTTTCTGCAGGCAGAGAGGCTGTTTGCCAGTGGAATTGTGAAGCAAGGAGACATGGTCCGCTTGAACGCATTTCGAAGAGCAGAAGAGGTCGGCCTGTGCTTCTGTTTGCACCCTCTCGTTCAAGAAGAAGTCCGTACCAAACAGTGTGTTTTGTCACCAATTGACACGTGTCGTAACTGCGTTTTCCCCCGTGTGTTGCAGAGCGTGCCGGTAGTTCTGCGTCCGCTCAGTTCGGACGGGGAGGACCTGGAGCTGGTGGCGCGCCACCGCGTCCTCGTGTGCACCTGCGCCACGGCCGGTCTCATGTACTCACTGGGGCTGACCGCCGGACACTTCACCCACGCTTTCATTGACGAGGTATTGCCGATGAACATGGCCATACTCAAATGCGGTTTGTTTGGTCGCACTGAAGAACGAAGCAACACGGAAAGGGGTGCACCAAGAAAATTGAGACTCGTGTTCATTGGACTTCACACAGCACTGTTCACTTCCGCGCTTGGCGGAGCACGGCTGTTGTGTTCTGACCAGTTTCTGTGTGTTCACAGGCAAAGTCGCAACTACACTGTGTAAGCCAAGAAACGTGTCAGGCTTTCATCCCGCTCCCATATCAGATTGACTTGCTTTCGGCCAGTCTGGCGTTTTGGGTTCCAGGGTCTGTCCGCCTGGTGGTAGCGGCTGCTCAACGTCATCACGTTCTTGTTTTCAAACAACTGGGCGTGACTTACATTTCAGGCAGGCCAAGCGACGGAACCGGAGGCGATGATCTCAGTTGGGTTGGTGGCGGGAGAGGGCCAGGTTTGACTTGAACCATCAAATTTTGCGAATCACTTTTGACCAATGGTAAAGAGTGTCAGCAGACCCAACCAGAAAATGAACTGCTTCTTTCTGGGAGATTCGAACCCGAATGCCTTGATTGGGAAATCTTGTTCGTGTGTACATAGTCTTCTCGAGGCGATGTCACGTGAGGCGGATGGGGTAAAAACACGAACAACACAGACTCAGGCGTTGAGTGTTCTGCAGGTGGTGTTGGCGGGCGACCCGCTGCAGCTGGGCGCCGTGCTGCGCAGCGACCTCGCCAAGCTGTACGGACTCGACTACTCGCTGCTGGAGCGCCTCATCTTCAGCGAGCTGTACGCGCGCGATGAGCAGAGGTTCGCCGACCACGGCAGCTACGACCCGCTGCTGGTGAGTCGAGCCCCTAACGTGAGAAATCTACGCTGGAACCTTGAATCTCATGGACGTCAGATGAGGAGAAACATCAGTTTTGTCAACATTCAGTGCCAATGAACGAGATGAACAGAACCAGATAAAGAACTGCATCATTGAGGCAGGGTGTTGACGTGTCATCATTCAACACCGCGCGTGTGTTTTCCAGGTGACGAAGTTGGTGGAGAATTATCGGGCGCACCCTTCGCTGCTCGCTCTGTCGTCGCGCCTCTTTTACCACGACGAGCTGGTCGTCTCTGCGGACCCGCGCACCACGCACTGCCTCACCGCCTGGGACCCGCTCCCCAACAAGAACGACTTCCCCGTGCTCTTCCACGGAATCAGGGTCCGTGGTCCAGTTCGGAATTTCGTTTCTCAGTGAATTGTTTAACACGCCCATTGGTTCGGTTCGTAACTGGGGATTCATCATCCGCGGTCTTGGAACAATTGCAATTTTTTGACCAGTGTGTGAAAATACAAAACAGTTTGGTACAGCGGAATGAGATTTTCTTTTTTCAGGGGGAGGACATGAGAGAGGGGAACAGCCCTTCGTGGTTCAACACGGGGGAGGTGGTGCAGGTGATGAGGTACCTGCAGGCCATTGTCGCCAACGAGAAGCACGCTATCTCACACGATGACATTGGCATCATCACGCCATACAGAAAACAGGTCTTTGTCATCTTCATTCCTATGCGCTGCGACTGTGTGGAACCGCGCCCTTTCTTGGCACAGACGTCTTGTTTTGACCACTACAAAGAATGTGAACGATTGAGTTGAATGTCGACGCACGTTTCAGGTGGAGAAGATGCGGCTGCTGATGGACGGGTTGGGGATGGACAGAGTGAAGGTCGGATCGGTGGAGGAATTTCAGGGACAGGAACGCAAAGTCATCATCATTTCCACGGTCAGTTCAGAGCAATTTCTTGTTTCGAACTTGTTCGGTGTTGATACGAGTTTGTTTCATCGGAACGTTCACGGGCGAAATGGTGATTCTGGAAGGTGAAGCTCAACGTATTTCGCTCTCGTCGCAGGTGAGATCGCGAGAGTCTCTGGTCAAGTTCGACGTGCGTCACAACCTGGGTTTCCTTAGCAACCCGAAGCGGTTCAACGTGGCCATCACGCGCGCGCAGGCGCTGCTCGTCGTCGTGGGAAATCCCCATGTGCTCGCGCAGGTGAGTTCTCGCGTGTGACCCGCAGAGTAAGAATACAACTCCATGGCCAAATGTACCCTCGCTTTGGAAAGCAGAAACGTGAGAACGGGGGCTTTCCGTTTCTCACCAAGCGCTGATCATATGGTGCAGCCAGAGCCTGCGAAGTGCATCGCAAATTGTCTTGAGCAGAAACAGGGCGCAGTTTTCCCACAAAGCGCAGGAGACGTTTTGTGGTAGGATCGCTCAGCTTATTCACATCGTTTGGAACCAAACTTCAATTCAAAGTTCTGTCTTGAAAATCGATTCTCACCTTCCCGAAAACAGAAACAGGTTTCTTCACACGCGATACACGGGTGCATTGCACGGTTTGAATCTCGCAAAGTTCTCCGAAAGTTTATCTTGCTGATACAGAATTGAACCAGAGTTTTGGTGCGTTTGATACTCGTATCGCAGTTGACGTTGAACACACGGGGGGCGCGCGGTCGAGGGAAGCGTGTTGACTGTGTGTTCGCAGGTCTCTTGCATCTGATAGTTGCGGAATGATTGTTGTGGTGTCAAGCTGGGCTGTTTTTGTTCACGGAGACTTTGGTCTTGTCCTGGGTTCTCCTGTGCGGGCTGAGTTCTGTGCGCTGGTAGTTCCGGTCCCTTTTGTGGAGGAGCGAAATGTTGGTGTCGCACTTGATTCAGGGTTCCGTTGTCAGATTCCTGCAAAGCAATTCAAGTTTTTCACATCAGAACCAAGTCACCAAAATTTAGCGGATTGTTTTTGCTGTGGGACTCGAGCCTTTGTGGAAATCGTTGAGCAAAGGCTCGCTCCGCATGGAAGGATGAAAGGACTGAAGCAGCGCGTCCCACGTTGTACCTGAATGAGACCCTGGAGGTCGCGGATGTACTGCGTCGTGAGGCGCACGATCGTCTGCTTCGACATGCGCCTCCCTTTGGCTCCGTACGGGAGGAGGGCCTTCAGTTTCTGAAAATTTGCATGCTCCGTGCAGTTGTCTCTGGATTTGTGAGAACAGTGTGGTGGCCACAAGGGCAAAACTGCAAATTTTGGTTTCCATTGACAGTTCCCAACGCATGGGGATGGTAGATTTTGTGTTGATGCGGAAGCCTTTGTTGCCAACTATTCAGCATCAAAGGCTGCTTGTTATCAGCCGCTTGCGCTGAAATGGGCCTGTATGTGTCTGCCTTTGGGCTGGACAGCATCTGGGTTAGATCTACCGGGTACCCCCCCCCCCCTGCACCACCACAACCCAGACAATTTTTGGACTTTCTCATTTTGGGCTGGGCTTTCGGAATTGGGGTTTCAGGGTTACCCATCCCTTCCCCCACCATCGCCGCCCGAAAATTCTTGGACGGGCTTCCAGAAGGTCAGCAAATGTATTGGCGGTAAATGCGGCTCAAGCGGTTGACGATGTGCTTGAAAGTCCAGTTTTGCGCGTACTTGTCCAAAGTACTGGCCACTGTTTTGCAAACCCAGTCTGCGGATGGCCCCTTGTCAATTTTTGTCCGAACAACTAAGACGTTGCGGGAAGGATGAAAACAGAGTGACTGACCTGGTATTGGTGGTTGACGGCGTGTACTCGCTGCCGCTCTCTGGCGTTGCGCTCGAGGATCTCCTCGCGGGAGAGCTGCGCGGGGCGGCGCGACGCGCTCCTCTGCTCCTCTCCTGTAGACTTAGCTCCGTTCACTCGCCTCTGGCGTAAAACACGGTGCAGACCGTCGGGATTCCGGGTCACCATCTCCAAGTTTCTCGTCGGTACTCGTCTGATTGTGATTTGTTGTTTGTTGAGATTGTCGTTTCGGAGGGTGTTTTGTGGTGTGTTGCTTGATTGAAAGCTTGTTCTGTTGTGTTTCAAAAGCATCGGATGCTCTACCGACTCGGTGCCAAGAGATTGTTCTTTGCGGAGACATTTTGTCTGTTTCTGTGAAAGACTCACCGGTGGCATTAAATTCCTCAACCAAAGAGGGACCGTCGTTTCAACAACCACAAGTGGTCCGTTGGGACCTTCATCGAGACACACTGTCTGTGGAAGAGATTACCGTTCTGGGGTGAAATTCTAATTTGCGGTCAATTCATCGCTTCCATGCTGTTCTGTTGTCTTGTTACTGCAGCCAGAGTCACAACTCCCAACTTTGGTGTCAAGATTGGGTGGCGTGTGTTCGGCTGAAGATGTTTCTGTGAACCTGGTTTTGTGTAGTGCTCTTTCCGTTTGGGGTGACCAAGTCATTTCGTCATTCTTGGCCAAAAGAATACGCGCGTGGCATGTAAAAGACCGCAATGGGGTGGCTGGATGCATGCTGCGACGAGATTTGTTTTCGTGTGCATCAGAGTTCATCAGTGAATGCGAAGAGACAAGAAGTCTGCGAGGAAACTCGAGGGATGTGTCTGAGAACAGCGGTTTGTGGCGCCAGTGACAAGACAAATTCTGTAATGGTCGCCACTCAAGTTGATTGTGGACCACGTTTGGCTTTTCATGTACGTGCAACAGTGTTCCTTACGTACCGGTAATCTTCTTCATAACACGGGTCTCATAGTTGTTGCTTGTGCTCGCTGCAGGATCCTATGTGGCGGGAGCTGATCGTGTACTGCGTGAAGAACAGCGCTTACGTGGGATGCGACCTGCCGGACCTGCAGATCGAGGATGCCGTGGACGATTTACAGGCTGAAGAAACTCCAGAGAAAGACCACAGCGAGCAGGAAACAAACCAGGAAGAAGAAAATGAAGTTATGGATGTTGTGGAAGCGGCAGCAGACCCACAAGAAAATCTTGTGGACGAGGCATCAGTTCTCGATTTGATTCAGATCCCTTCACTGCCCACGGAGGAAAGCGATGAGATGACGCAGAAGAACACTGATGAGAAGAAAGTCACATTTGTGAAACCGGTGGATCTTGAGGCTCGTCCCGAGTCACAGAAGATTCACACCAATGAAAAAGTTGTCAACAACACAACCCGTCCAAGCCCTGTGCCAAAGAAACTTTCCTGTGCCAAATTCATTGCAATGTCGGTGAGTCCAGTGGCGGTACCTCCATCGGGGAAAGTGTGTCCGAAAGTGATGAACACCGGCAAACCTGGAAGCAGCACCGACTTGATCTCAACGACTGCGGATCAAAACCGAAGTGTTGAGGACAATTGGGCAGTCGAGTCCTTTGTGGAAGATACAGCTGAAGTCGAAACGACCGTAGCCAGTATTCCGAAGGCAGCCTCTCAATCTGCTGTTCCTTCGCCGCCAGAGCTGCTGAGCGTCAACGTCGCATCCAAAAGCTTCCAAAACACAGAGTCGCTGACACCCAACGCTGAGGCGATGTGGCCGGAGTCTGTCCCGTCAACTTCTGGCCTGGAGACGAAACCAGCTGAGATCGACTCCGAATCAAACAGCAAGAAGGAAACTGAGACGGCCGATTCAGAGGAACACGTGACGCCAGAAGTGCCACGTCGCGAGTGGTTTCCCGTCATGTCCAAATGGCTGAGAATGGGCCTGGCGGAAGATGTGGATGAAGCTGAGGGTGAAGATGAGAAGGCGAGTTCTCATGCTGCTCGCTCCAGAAGAGAACCAGCGTGGATCGCGTTTCATAACGAGATCAACAAATTGGCGTTCGAGAGCGCGATGTACAGGCAGACACACTCCAACGAGAGGGAGAGGCCAAAGCCACAGAAGAGCAGAGGAAGGAAGATAAAGATTGCGAAGAGAAGTTTCGGGGCAGGCGTCAACGAGGCATCACAGAGATGTCAGAACCAACGCGCAGAAACAGCTGGACCAAAATCGCCTCCAACGGCAGCAGACTCCAACACTGGACTCAGAGAGAAGAGGAGTGAAGATGGGATTTGGGAGACGTGGATGAACGATGCCAACAATTTCTTCCAGTGGCTGCAGCGTTCTGATGTCGGCGTCCGCGAAAAGGAAGTTCCCAGCAAAGAAGCTAACAACAACGCCAACCTGAAAACCACTGAGATCGTCGACAGCTTTGAACATCTCCGTCTCAACTCGATGCCAGAAAATGTGCAAGAAGTTCAGACGAAGCCAAACAAAACAAAGATGCGCAGCACTATTTTTCACCGCGTAATTCCACCGACCACGACAGAAGCGCAAACATCAAGCCGTGGAGCGCTGAAGTCCGACTCTCGCGTCTCGCCAGACGGACTTCTCGATCCGAACGGTGCCGCGGACGCTGCAGTTCTTCCTGCCGACGGTCGAGACACCGGAAACGAGGACGCAACTCCAGAAAACCACAGGATTGTTGGTCCAGACGATGAAGAAGCGTGCCGCACCCTGGAAGAAGTGGCGAGAGCACCGTCATATCTCGAAATAAGAATTATCAAACAGCTCGAGGTAAGTCGTGCTTCCATCAACACTGTGTCTTGTAGCGCACGGCCACATTTTGCTTCTCCTCCGTCCCTTTGGAGAACGGGTGTTTCCAGGGTGGTCATGTTTGCGGACAACGCTGTCCATCGTGACGGGGGTGGGGGTCTTCCATCACAAGCTGAAACATTTCCAGAGGTGTGTCTCGTTTTGCCCAGGCATGTGGTACCCCAGGCGTCCTGTTCAGGTGTCTGGCGGATCCCAGGGGTGGCGGAATGGCCCCTGAAACGCCCACAATAAATGCAGTCCAAGAAAAGCTTCCGCGGTTTGGCTGTTGGCTGAGATTGAATTTTCTTCCCATAACCAGTCAATGCTTGACCCATTTGAGCCGTAAATTCTACTAAATCCCTCACTTCTTGCACGGATAACCTTGATCCAGAGGACGGAAGAACTAAAGTTGGACTTGTGAAAGAAGTTGATCCTTCGCCCTCCTGTGTGGACAACTTTGGTTCTTACGTTTGCAATTGAGTTGCCCATGGAATGTTGGCAGCGGGCGGCTGTTCGATGATTTGCATTCAAAGATGCACGTTTTTTGTGTCCTGGCATTGCCATTGGAGCCCCACATGACATCATCTTGTTTGTTGCAGTACTACTTCGGAGACTTTAACTTGCCGAATGACAGATTCATGCAGGAGACTATCAGTGAGAACGAGGGTTGTATCCTTCCACAGAAAGAGAGTGGAGCGCAAAGTCACGAGATATCTTGTGGGTGACGAGTTTGATTCCGCAAAGGAAAGCCTGAATTTTCTCTCCGGTTCAGGTTGTTAGCTGGACCTGTACCAGGTGGTTTCCACAGCTGGGGCGCGCTGCATGTTGTATCAGGTTTTGTACTGCGGGGTTGCATAAGGTGTTTAACCCGCATTCTTGGGTGCCAAAAGGGGGTTCCATTGTTCACATGAGAGACTGTTTGTAAACAAAGAAGACCTTGTGAAAACACAACTCTTTATTGCAACCCCTCAAAATATCCACCGTTTGCATTGATGCACCTCGCCCAGCGCATGGGCCAACTTGTGAGCATTGTGTGCCAATAGTCTCCGGCAGGAATGTTGCCTATTTCTACTGTCACAGCCCTCTCCAAAGCATCCAGAGACTGGAACTGGGTTCCTCTGAGTGGAGACTTGATGTGGCTGAATAACCAGAAATCACAAGGTGATAAATCCAGTGATAGAGGTGGATGCTCAATCACTCTTTGGCCAGTCATCAGCAGGTGCAGTTGTGTGTCCCTGGAACCATGGACAATATGCCTGGGCGTCAGGAAGGCGGGCACCAACTTTGTGCTCCTCAATGTCAGCTGCAAATCTTTTTTGATGATCCTGTGCACAGTGGTTTGCTTCAGGCCAGTTTGCTTCATGATGGCAGCAAAGGAAATAGACTTGTCGGCATCCACCATGGCTTTGACTGCTTGGATATTCCCTGGGGTTTGTCCAGTCTTGCGCCAATGAGCTCTCTGCAAGTCAACAAGGGTTGTGCATCCTGTTCTGAAAGCCTGATACCATCTTCTGGTTCTGGAAGGGCACAGGATGTCTTGGCCATACACCACTTGCAGAGCTGTGCGCATGTCCACATGGCTCCACCCTAGCTTGTAGCAGAAGTACAAGTTGATCCACTGCAGGAAACAGACGTCGACCTCCCTGACACGTTTCATTGCAAAGCTGGCTGGAACAGTTGTCTCCAAAAGGACATCACTTTTGAAGTTTGGCAAACTTGCAAATTGCACAGAGTATTGACCCCAGCAATTGTAGTCGGGTGCCACTGTGATCTAGAATTAGAACTAGATCGATCGGGTTCAATTTGGCATGATACACCAACATGCAGCGCGCCCCAGCTGTGGAAACCACCTCGTAAACACTGGTTTGATCGGTTTGACACGATTCGTCCTTGATTGAGTTTTCGTCAGGGATCCCTTGGTCCATCATGATAAAATTCAAGAAACTGAGAGCCCTGTGCACTGACTTCGACTTCATCGCATCAGCAATGGCCAAATCGCCCAACAGGATTGTTGAGGTACGTTTTCGTTTGTCGTCGGGCGGTACCTTGGGTGATACGTTCTTTGAGTTGCCGTTTGAGTCCCGATCGAAGCCACAGTAGGCCCACAGAAGACGGGAGATTTTGCTGCCCTGGTCAGACAAAGAAATGTGCACAGCCTATTTTGCGCCGACCAAGCACGGAAACACTGTGTGGAAACACTGTGTGTTTTTGTTCTTCAGGTGAACACGGAAAACCGGGCATTCCGACGGCATCCGGAGAACCCAGCACCTTCTGTCAGCAATGGGGCGTGGAAGAACATGCAGCACAACTGCGTTCTTGTGGTATGTTGTCCTTGTTGCTAAATTACTGAGCTGTTTTCCTGAAAGGTGTCTGTTTGTTTTTCATGGCATTTCCCTTGCAACGGACAACACTCTTCCTCTTGTGCTCTGCAGATGGATGTTCCTCCACACATGACGACGGAAGATTTGGATGGATATTTCCAGAAGTGGGGATCTATCTGTCACACAGAGCAGTCAAGAAAACTGGTTCGTGTTCCCAGCAGTCCTTCGCGTATTTTTCAGAACCAACTGTGCGCAACATGACTGCCTGATGTGCTGTGGATCTACTTGCCACGGATGGCGTTCTGTGGAAGGGGAGGGACTCCAACATTGCCTGGCACCCCACCAGTTTTATTTGTTTCAGGCACAGGAAAGCCGCGCGATCATTGTTTTCGATGACGCAACAGCAGTGAAGAATGTGGTTCGGCATAAGAAGCACAAAATTGAGAACCACCTCGTGGGAGTATTGTACAGGTGAGTGAGACTTGCAGATGCGTTTGCCATCTTTGTGTGATCCACCAGATCTGCGTTATGTTGTAAAACGTGTCAAAATTAATCTCTGCGGTCGGTTTTGGTGTCAACTGTTTTCCCCATCACAGAAGACTTCGTTTCTGCTTCAGTGATAACTTGTGGCTGATGTTGAGATGCAATCGTCCCAGAGGACGGCGGCCAACCGCAAGAGGCGCCAACAACAACAACGACCATCTGCAGAAGCAGACGATACGGGATTCATGGAATATTTACCGGAGACGCGGAGGAGCGCGAGGCGGGAGAACACGGGGGTCCCGTCTACATCCGGGTTCATACGGGACGGAGTCACGTGGCTTCATCCCGGGGTCACGTGAACCGTTGTCTCATGGTTCCCGAGAGCTCAGCCCGACATCCAAATTCTTTCCATCCGAATCGGCTGGAGGTTTGCAGCAGCGCGTGCCAAAAGGTGTCAGGTCGACGGCGAGACGGCTGCTGAGGCGCAGGGAGGAGGCAGACCCGTGGGCCTTCGACAACACCACCAACAACGAGGGACCGCAGTCTCCCAGTTCTTATGAAGCGCAAAACCCAGACCCGTGGGATTTTGATGGAACCATTTCCGAGTCTCCGGTTGTTGAGCCGAGCGGCCGCGGACGCGCCGGGGGTGACGCCGATCCCTGGGCATTTGATCGCACTGACGACAGCACGACAGAATCCCGCGCACGTGCGAGAAGCTGGAGGCAGGAGGAGCTTGACAGGGCGAGGAGGCCTGTGTCCCTCTTCGGGTCCCGCTCTTCTCCGAACCTTCGGGGTGCTATGCGCTCCATTGTGAGCGGGCTGCGCTCAACTCCCGCCGACGGTGCTGACCAGGCTGAAGGAGAGGGAGAAGCTGCTCGATTACCTTTCACCTACACGGATGTACGAGTGAAAGATGGACACACATTCTCGGACTTGAGGACTGGATACCCGGATGAAAGTGAAGATGTGGTTCAGTGTGACAGCGACGTGGTTGTGGAATCGAGCGACGAGGAGACGGACCGGCCGGGCGGAGAGGACGAGCCTCAGCGTCGTGCAGAACTTGCTCAGGGGGGTGAGTAGAAAGTGCACCCTCCTGCTTTGTCTTGTTTGAGATTTGTTCAGTATGGTGAAAAGGGTCACCGAGTACAGTGTAATGTTCTGTTTTGAAAAATTGAGTTGCGATTGCCTGTCTGGTACAACTGAGTTCAAAGCTTTGTTTGCTTTTTGGTGAATTACAGAATCAAAAGACTGGGAAATCCACCGAATTCATTGAATTGTGGCGTGCGCTCCCTTGTCGGAGATGTGATTGTTCTGCGGCCTTCCGAATTGAAATGTGAAATGTACCGATAGTTCTCGGACACTTGAATGGTGAAGGCATCTTCAGTTGTCGTTTTCCCAATGGTTCTTAGTTTGCAGTGGTGCAACCGCTCACTTTTCTGAGAGTCAAACTGCAAATGTTCACAGAATATTTACGTGATGCTGCGAAAAATTGTGCGTGGCTTTTGTCAATGTGATCCAAAAACCATGTGTGCCTATTTCCCCCAAATGCGACTTAATTCTCCTTTTGCCGCTCAGTTTGAGGGCAAACACAAGAAACAACTGTGTAATGAACATTTGTTTTTTTTCATGCAAGGCATGTTTCTGGGTTTCTTTTCACATTGTCCTGGACTTTTCACCTTGTCTTGCGTCAGTTGAACGGGAAAGATCATGATTTCCAAGTCTGTAGGTTCGCTTCTATTTGAATGGTACAAACCGGTGCATGTTGCTGTGCGAAAAACAAAAAATACTTGAGGAGTAATTTCACTGAATTTCGAGTTCAAACTTGTGGCTGAAGGTGTCAAGCACGGTTTCAGTTCAGTGGCGCGAAAGCCGCTCATATTTTACCGCTGTGAATATTTCTTTTCTGTCATATTCTGAAACTGCATGCAGCACATTGTTTCGTCCAGGATACGTAGTTTTAGAACATGTTTTTGTCATTCCTTACTCCAGAATACAAGTTCATTTTTACCAGTGTCTCTGTTTCGGTGCAAGGGCGCCAAATGATTGTGCAATTGTGGTAATCGACAGACTGGCCGCCAGTTTGGTTCCAGACCAGGACATAAAATCTGAGAAGGATCAAATCCAAATGGGCTGGTCACTTCAAAAATTCGAGGCTTGCCTGATCCACCTCTAGTTGTTCATGACTTTGAGCCAGGTTCTGGGTCTGAAAATCCCAACATAGTGAACACGATTTCCCATCCGAGTACTGAAGCTCTCAGCTGAGTTGAGAGGATGATGCCACAGGGACCGAGCTCTCGAGATTTTCGGCCGGAGCAAGGAGAGCTTTGCCCGGCAGAATCAAGACGTTGATTGCGGCACCAATTGCATCGCAATTAGCTTTTGACCTTTGTCCTCGTGCAGCCACAGAAACGTGGAGGCCTCGTATCTTCATTTGCCGACACGATTGCCGAATGACTTTGCGGAGCAGGCGTGGAAAATCACCCTGACAGTGAGGATGTTGACCGGATGAACTGTGCTGGTCAGAAGAGTTCAGAAACTGTCCTCAAGTGAAGAGTGTGTTGGACCGTGGGAGTAATTTCTGAGCCCCGGCGCGGAAAAGCTGGCCATAGCCACGCGTTTGGTGTTGATAACCCGGCGTCCTCTGTGTGTGTGTGTGTGTGTGTGTGTGTGTGTGTGTGTGTGTGTGAGTGAGTGAGTCTGGGTGTCCGTGTGTGTGTGTGTGTGTGTGGACGTGGGGAGGGTCCGGCAGTGGTGCTCATGCCAGAACCCACCTCCCTCCCTTGTCCGCCAGGAAGGCAGCAGTGCCGCGCGCTTTTCAGGCGACACGAGCAACTCGAGGCGTCGCGAGAATGCAGCAACACTGGGTTTGGTACAAAACATCAGTTTCTGGATGTACCGTCTGTGGATGATTCAATGCTTCAAACTTTTTTCACAAAACAAAAACTTACAGTTTTGAGAGGAAGCCTTGCAGATGCCGAGAAGGAATTCTGTGTTGTGCTATTCTGGAACTGTTGGAGACAGAACAAATTGGAGTTCACAATTCAGTGAACAAACTCAGCGGATTCGAGCCAATTACCAAAGCCAATTTCTCCCCATTAGGTTTCCAATATTTGAAGATGAAACGTTCGTGCTCAAAATGACATTGTCTTCTGCCGCATGACGAATGTCATTGAAGTTTTTTAATTGGCAGAAAAGCAGAAAGCTGTCACAATACAACGCAGAATTAGCTGCAATCCACTCATTTTGGAGGTGACTTGTTTTCTCTCGGGAATAAAAGACGATGATTCTGGAAAAAACAAACAAAGAAACACTGGTTGTGACGCCTGAGAGAGGCTGCAATGAACCAACCTGCCAAACGTCAACCAGCACATTTCTTGAAATCTAAAACGTTTGCGCATGCTGAGAGCCTTGTCCGCTTCCAGATGTCTTGCATCTTTTCCACAGTTTGCTGACCTTCGCAAAGGAAGTTGGCCAGGCAGTGTTCTTTGCCAAAGGGGGAAAGAATACCTGACGGTTGAATGTTGTTTTGCAGGTTTTGCTCCGTTGCTTTGTTCTTTGGAAGAAATTGTGCCATGGTGACCAAAATGTGAGTCATTAATTGTCAGGAAGCTTGAACCGGGAATCTGGAAATGTGGCGGCAAGTGAAGGTGTCACATGCTCGGGCTTTGGACATTTGAAGACTCGATCGAGAATCAAATCAATAACATGGTGTGCCCGCGCATACTGCAAACCAAAATATCAAACTCCAGAAACGCGGAGAGAAACAAGATGAAACATCTTGCTTCTCCGGGACATCTTTTGAATGCTCGTACGCCAGGTACGAGGCGCAAAATTTAAGAAACCGATCAGACTTGATATCTCTTGATCGGGTGGTGGTATCCACTTGGAATGTTTTCAAAAGTGAGCAAGGGGTCTCTTTCTTCACTTGA
>JAAUXT010056819.1_pt1 | contig 18194 bp, 19 predicted proteins | sample 7278171 | NCBI WGS metagenome assembly JAAUXT01 (sample SAMN14350112, study PRJNA611818) | marine sediment metagenome | isolation source: surface marine sediment (1.8m) | place: French Polynesia: Moorea | collected 2018-08
AGTATTTATTCAGGGTTTTTTCAAATAAAAAGTAAAGTGTGTAAATTTGAGACTTTTTGAAACTATTCAAAATAGATATATGGAATAGAGTTAGGTTCATTTGTTTATAATTGGGCATTAGAATATTTGATTTTTCATTTTTGTAACTTTCTGTTCTTTTGGTTCCATTAAAATTGAGTGCAATAGAAGCTCCCGAGAGATTTAGTTTCAAAATGCACAGCTCACAAATTTTGCGACATGCCGAAAATCACCGCGACGTCCAAATTTTGGACGTTATGTTTGTCCCCGAAATGCATTTTCGGGGAGTCACCGAAACACGCACCTGTTCTTTTTGCAGATTCTGTGTCCCCGAGGCCCCACACATTCTGACGCTCTGTGTCTGTGTTTTTGGTGAAGGTTTCAGTGAAATTGTGTTGTGTGTTTTGGTGAAAAAAACAGTTTTTCAGTTTCGTCTGCTGAGGAAGAAGTAAATTTTTCAATTCTCAAATGAAATGTTTTTTCAGCTGTGTGCAAGTGAGTAGATGTGTCGAAATGGTTGAAACTTTTTGGTGACATGGCATGGTCTACTGCAGGAAACATTTCACATCATCCTGCGAATTGATGATATCAAAATCTTCATTCATTGCCTGGCAAAAGATGTTGAGGACATTTCCAAGCTGAAAAAGAAGCAAGGTAGAGTGGATAGCATGAAAACGTTCACTTGTCTTGGTGTGGAAAACCATAAAAGTAACCGTACAAGTGAAGTGAGAACAAAGTTGGGCTACTTTACCATTGCAGATAGATATTTCATGCAGTACATGGGTGCTTTCTATGCCAATTCTGTTGCTGGAGGTCTGATTGAAAACAAAATGTGCACCATGGACAGTTCTGAAGTGCTTCTGAATGTTGCCCATCTGCGAGATGCAGAAGAAAATGAAAGGCAGAACAGAGCAGTTGCTGTTGATGGACTCCTCTCCATGAATCAAATGCAGAAAACTGGGAAGAAGAAACATAAGTGGTCAACAAAAAATCTGGACCCTATTGCTGTCATGGAGAACTGACAGATAACACGAACCCAAACTGCAAATGCAACAGGCCAATACTATAGTCTGAATGGAAAAAAAATTCTGGACCCTTCCTTTTACAGGTTGTTCGCAGTCCACGGGGTACCATCCCCCACCAAAACGCAAGAGCACGAAGAAAACAGGTCCAAACTTAACGGGTGTTGCTGCTGTTGCCACAGATGCAGAGCGTGATGAGGTTCTTGCTGAGAGTGGTATGGAACAATTGGCCAGTACATCAGGTAACTTGTGAAGAGTGTTCCTGCAACAACAACAACCAAAATTGAAACACTTCAAATGCTGAAACAGTTACTTTTGTTGCAGGCACAAAGCACAACTGGTCGGATGTTGAAACAGACACACTTTGGAGTTATGTCGAAAAATTCCACCTGCAGCTGTACCACGGGAAAGACAATATGACGAGGCCACAAATTTTGGCCAAGATCACTGCCCTGCTGAGTAAGGGACCATTCACGTGAATGCCGTGCCAGTGCATGTGTCTGCCTTGTTCATGCATTTTTGTGCATGCAATTGTATTTCTCATTTTAGACACACATCTGGACATTGCTGTCAATCGAAAGCAGGTGGACGACAAACTGTATCACATAGAAAGGCATTTCAGATCCCGTGAAGAAGCACGATACAGTGGTGCCACAGATCAATCTGAATGGCCTTTGGAGGACTGGATCACACCAATTCTTGGTAATTATGAGCACTCAAGTACGACTGACACATGTTCGATGTAGATGTGTGCTTCATATGCTACAAAGAAGAGGTTTTTTTTGACAGGTGCACGCCCAACCATCAATCCAGACACAATCAGCACTTTTGGAACTGCCAAGTCGGACACCACAAGCAAAGATGATGGCCTTTCACAGGAGGGTGCTGCTGCTCCATCTACATCCAAGAAATTGATGTCTCGATCAAGTCAATCTGACAGGGTGCTCACCTACCTGAAGGCCTCCATGAGTACAGAAACATGACCTTTGGCGTACTGTTTTCTGTTGTCACAATGCATCTCTGGGGCGCTACATTGTCGGAAATTCCCTGCAGGATGAAGCTGCAAAGGAGATGCACAAGGAGAACATAGTCATGAAAAAGCAGTTGATTGGTCTGCTGGCAAAGGTGATATGCCACATTGCGTGAAATTGAAATCGACTTTGCACCCAGAGATGATCTTTGTGTGTTTACAGTTCCTGTTTTGTTTCACCAGATGGTTGGTGCAACATGCGATGAAGTGGATGCCATAGGCAAAGAGTGATGAATGGTGATTCTTTGCTGCCATTGACATGTTTGGTCTTTCTTTTGTGTGTGCATATGCACTCAAAACTGTCTTACCTTTTCAGTTGCTCGCAATGCCCGGAGAAGTCATCGTTGCAGTTTACATGTACCTTGACCCTAGATCGATCTTCTCCTTGGCCACAGCCCATCAGCATTTTGGAAGGTTCGTCGATGACAAACAGATTTGGGCACGCGTGCAAATGCACGACAATTGGTGTTTTGAGAACAACACCTTCTTGGCCATGATTCAGTTTTGCCCAAAGATTGAGCAGATTTCCTTCAAACACACAGGCTTTGCGCGAGCTCAGCCACAACCCGTTCCTTCAATGGCACAAGGAATTTTGGGCAGAATGACAAACTTGTGCTTTCTTTCAGTTCGTTCTCCAGCATTCACACATGGTTTCTTCTTGCAGCTGTTGCTGCATTTGCACACACTGTTACTGTTAGATTGTCCCAACCTTGATGTTGACACCATCGTTGAGGCTCTGCAAAGGATGCGGCAAAGCAAAAGTTTACGCAGGTTGGACCTGTCTGGAGTTCAGTCAGTGTCATCATTCAACAAATGGCAAATTTGTTCTTTGTGCCCAAACCTTCAGCAAGCAAGGTCAAATGCTGTTATGGGTGACTACATAGCTGAGCAATGCTTTCTTGACTGTCCACTCCTGACTCATTTTGACTGCTGGCCCCTTGGCTTAACGAAGGAGAACTGGGCAAACTTGGTCCATCACTACCCACGGGTGATGTTCGGTGAATGCATCAAGGCTACACTGTAAGTGTCATCATTGCTTTCAAGCAGAACAACTTTATTGCGAGAAAGGGTCCAGAATTTTTTTGCAAAACGCCATTATGTTGCAGCTGCACAAACACTGCGAAACAAAACACAAATTGAAATGGCACTTTTCAGTTTGTTCTACCCAAGAGGAACTTGCAACCAGCACGAAACAGACATAATTTATTTAGCCGCGTGGCTATGGGCATGGAACAAAACTCACGGTCCCACACATTGTCATGCTTTCATTTCTTGCGCCTTTGTGCAGCTGGAACAGTACCTCACATGTGCTTCTTTATTAGCACAAAGTTCCGAGTTTGTGATTCTTCTCGTTAAAACTTGAAACAGTTTACCACATTTCTTGTCCACCAAAAATTTTCCGTGCTTCGGTTCTCAAACCATGTTCACAAAGTGAACAAAAAAAGTTTCGGTGCTTCTGTTGTCATACCTTGTTCACAAACTGAACTGATTTCTGAATAAAATGTAACAATGAAGAAAAACATGGTCAATGCCTCTAAAGCTGGTTCATGAGCACGCAGATCCAAGAATCTGACGAAAAATGTTTCGAACACGCCCTCAAAGCACGCAACTTTGCAATGTCATCCACAGCCTTTTGTGAATACAGTGGTGAGAACAGCAACGTGCAAGAAGCTGATCGCAGCAACTCATAGTCATCCACATACAGGCGCACACTGTCAATGGCATGAAACAGTTGCGATTTGAAACACGACAAAGAGCACACAATTGCAACATTCAGTTGGACATTGGTGTGTTCCTCATTGGGGAGACACTTGTATGACACGGTACTGTTTGAATCGTCCCCAAACTTTTCAGGAGTCAACAAATTTGAAATGTGCACAACTTCATGACCCACAACAGCAGCAAACGCGTTGATGAAAGAGTTTTCTGCAGCTTGTGCAGCCCTCAATGCTTGCCTCACTTGAAATGCAGATTCACCGCAAGACTTCAGTGACACAATGAGACCTTCAGAGTATTTACGATGTGCCTTGGTGGAGACATCAGTTGCACTAACATCCACACTTTGGAAAAGTTCAAAACCCTTGGCTGCATAATTGAATGTTGGATTGCGAGATGGACGCACATATGTGCATATTGAGTACATACTGTCGCAATATGGTTGTGCCGCAATGTCACACAAAGCGCAGTCATCATCGAACAAAACGCAGTCAGTCTCCAATACTGACTTGATGTCAAGGCTTTCCATTTCTTTGCTGTAGTTGTACTCCTGAATGAGACGCAAACATGTCACTCACAGCTTCTGACTCATCATCCTTTGCACAGACCTTCTTCTTGTACTCCACAGTAAGTGCTCTCTCCAAGTAATCATCGAACACAAAGTTGCACATGAGCTCACTGTCATAGTTCTTTGAATGTGGCCAGAGCCAATGAAATGCATGTAATTTGTGCATTGCCGGCACTGGTAGCACTCATGTGCCATCCTGCAGATCTCTTTTCAATTGTCCGAGAGCTTTTGTCACTGCATCCACGTATTTTGTGTGCTTTTTTTGTGTTTCTTCCGGGGACAGTCCTACTTGTGCACCAAGTTCTGCGTAGCATTTTTGGATGTACTCGCCCATACCTCGAAAGTCCTCAGAAAAATGTTTGTTTCGCACCTTGTCATCATAAAGAATCGGATATTTCTCCAAAGCATGAGAGAAGTTGAACATGTCATCCATTGCATCGTGGATCTTTGCCTTCTTAGTCGTCAGCTTCATGTTCTGAAAAGCAACAGACAAAAATTTGCTCTTCTGCCAATGTGGAACTCATTTGTTGCACAATACCTGCGCAGGAAAAACACACATGCACTTTTCAGTTCCTGATGCTTCATTTTCTCATGCAAATTTCTGGAGAAGATGTCATGAAACAGGTGGTGACACCCAGGTTGCCTGCATTGAGCCAGATGATGGCCCATAAACAAATGCCTGCGCAGGTCAGCATGGAAGAAGAAACAAGTTGCATGACCACTGTGGTACTTGAAGCTGTAGTGTACACTTTTGCAGCAACCTCAACTCTTTCTGCCACACATACACTCCAAGTGCATCTACCCAAATCTGAAAGGACACGGCACTCATAACACAAGCATACCAACATACACGCCCCTGTAACACACGTCCAAACATACAAACCGACACACACGCTTGCATGCATACACATTACCTGTACATCATTGGAATCATGTGAAGTCGCTGCTGCTGGTATGGACAAACTTGCTTCAGCTGATGTGGTTGCTGAAGATATAGCAGATGCAGCGCGACGCCGAGTTGTCATGACTACCTGCAAGTATGAACAAAAGTGAGTAATTTGTTTCCCTGTGGCACATGCAAAGGGGGGGTCCAGAAATTTTTTTTTGTGGCCTTCAGCACGTAAACACGAATGACTCTGCTTCATTTTGTTTTGCACAGGAGGTCCATTTTTTTTTGCCTTCCACCAAACACTTGAACTTGTCAACCTGAAAGGTCCAATACAGAACAATACAAACTGCGAACATTTCTCACAATGGCAGTGACAGCATGACAGCTTGTCTCTTGTCAACCCCTTCATCGTCAAGTCCGAACTCAATGTCTGCATCATCTTGCGTGTTACAACCATCATTGTCATCATCAGCCTCTTCATTTGTGATATCATTTCTTCTGATAGCAAAATTGTGCAGCACACAATATGTTGCAATAATTTTTTGCGCTTTCTCTGGGCTTTTAATATCCAGGAAATGAAGACACCTGAAACGCCCTTTCAGTCTCCCAATTCCTCGTTCTACAACACTCCGAATTGAAGAGTGCACTCTGTTGTAATTTCTCTGTCTGCATGTGAGAGAGCCATCATCACGGAATGGCTTCAACACATAGCACTTGGTTGGGTAGGCCCCGTCACCCAAAAGGTGATATTGTGGGGAGCTGATGATGTGATCCACACACCCACCACTGGGAACCCACAATGATGACTGTCTGAACACATGAGCATCGTGAGCGCAACCAGGGTGCCCAACATCGATGGTTCTGATGATGATGTCATCCAGAACTGTGAGCTGCAAACACAAAACACTTCACACTTCGCATGGGGGGTCCAGAATTTTTGCTAACTTGCAACAAAGCTGTTATTTTCCACATGTACACAGATACAACAACAAAGAAAGGGTCCGTAATTTTTGCGACCGAACCTGGAGCAACATTGTGTAGAGCTTCTTGTGCACACTGAAGTAGTCTTCAGAGAACTGCTCTCCAGGAGGCTTTGAGATGCTGATATGAGTGCCATCAATGGCTCCAATCACCCTGGGAAAGCCATATCTCTGATTGAAGTAGTCTGCCATTTCTTTCTGTCTTTCTGCACTGGGCCAATAGATGTGTCGGCACAGCAAATAAGAAGTGACTATGTCAAGGAGTTCTTCCACACATGTGAAGTAACATGACCGTGTGATCCCAAACTTGTCTGACAACAATCCATACTTTCCTTTGTGTGCTATGAAATGCAGCAACATCAGAATTTTGTCTTGCAGGGGAACTTGTAACCTTCCTCTTCCTGAAAGACATTGAACACTGAACACCGTGTGCAATGCAACAACTTACAGATCACCAAACTGACAATGCTTTGGAACACTGCACACTTTACCATCGCGATTTCTATACATTTGACCAATTTCTTCCACGGGGGCTTGTGCAGTTGATGCTTTGATCCTGAAGAACTCGACCCATTGTTGACTGCTGTAGTTCATGAGATCTTTCACAAAACCTTGTTGTTTTGTTATTTCTGATCGGAGACTGGGAAAAACACGAGCATATTTCAACAAACCACCGTAACAGTCCTGAAGTCCCCGATGCATACCTAGCAAACATACCAAATCCTGCTCTCCTCATGACAACTCATTCAGACTTAGATCTGAGTTCAATTCAGTGGTTTTCCGTGGCATCCCTCTCATCGAGAATCTTCAAAACTTGAATCCCCGAAATATGGTACTTACACTGCACTCAGGATAACCCCTTTTTGTGTACTTCTTCTCTGATTGGAACTTATCCCAAATGCACAATCGTCTTCAGAAAACACGTCCTGTACACACAGAAATAAACCAAATAACTCTGACTGAACAGATTCTTGTGTTGCCACCATTTATGTGATCATGTGACTGAAGCTGCTCTGATGTCATGCGAGCCGCAGCCCCAAAATTCCATTCTTTTTGCCGCATTTCAGGGACCCTCCACGCGACCCCACGAAACACAGAATTCTGTGCAAATAGAATGGGACCCTGAAGTCATTCCCAAGAGGGGGGATGACACAAAGGGGCCACCATGCCCCCCCCCCCTGTGCAAGTTTTCTCTTAGAACTGTGAAATGTGTCGGACTGGTTTTCACAACTTCTTCAGAGATTGCTCGTAGATTCTATCTCAAGAACCAGTTGACTGAATTGCACAAAAGCAAGACTTCAAAAGCCAAGATAAAGAGCAACAACAAAAGAACCCCAGCCTCAAATTCAAAGTCGTTCATGTTGAATGTAGCACAAACTTTTCACCAATTATTGTATCTAGTCAGGCCAAATATTCCAAGTTGGGCCACAATAACTTTTTGTGTATCTAACTCAGGCCAGTCCTTTTTTTGCCTTAAATAGGAACTTTCTAACCATTTTTAGGTGGGTTGCGTGATTTGGGAGCTTTTGGAAAAAGTGAGCCAAATCAATGTGAGCCAAATCAAATCACCTATGGGCAGGGTCTTCCAAAAGTATTTGTACAGCAGTTTGAGGTCAAGATGAGGATCAATTTGGGATTTTTGGGCTCTTTTGGTTCAATTTGGGTTGGGGATAATGTTCGAGGAAGGAATTTGTAAAGTTTCAATATTTAGGTTCATGAGGTCAAAAAGTTCAAATTTGGAATTATGGAAAATATGGGGTCACAAATCTCACAACCCACTCTAAAGTTTATCTGTTGGTTTACAAAATGACAAGGGCCAAACATCCAACACAAAAAAAGCACAAAAATAATTTGAGCACAAAGAAACTTAAAGCATACACAGCTTTGCTGTACACTGTCTTTTGATGCTTAGCAAGTTCCCCAATGTCCAGACCACCCAGCCCAGATTTAAAATCAGCATTTTCCTCCCTGTACAACAAACATTTTTCCATTCTCTTTGTGGAAGCTAATAAACTACCAAATCTTCTTCCTTTCTGAATAATTTATGCAGCTACACAATAAATATCTTTCAAATAAACTGAGAAAATAACTCTAAAATCAGAGTACCCAATATTACATTTTCTGGAGAAAGTCACACTGTGTTATGGTCATAACAGTTTAATTTTTTGTTATTTTTTTCAGAAAGAGACACTTCAGGGTATCTTCTTTGTTCTAAGTGAAATGGATAGATATATTAATGCTTTTTCCCATATGTTCAGTTTACCAGGAGTACCAAAAATTAATACTGTAAAATGTTTTTGACAGTGATGCAACAGTGATGCAAAAATAACTCTGGTGTTACTGTTTTATGGATCATTACACGACCATCATTCCTACACATAAAGTATAAATATTTTAGAATAAATTCCCTATACAAATTTTAGAAAATGGAACACATTTCAAGAATAAATTGTGACAATTTTGTTTCAAGGGAAAATGAAGTAACTGTGAGTGATTTTCTCTGTAGAAAACAGTGACACTGGTGTCACTGTCAGCACTATGTATGCTGTAATGCTTGTGGTCAAGACAATGGGGAATTTGCTTTGCTGTGCACCAACATTTTCTTTACATCCAACAGAAATGACTGTGCCTTACAGGTCATTTGTCATTAAAATGTGTGTATACCCTGCTGTTTGGTCTGTTAGAGCCTATATCATGCTGTCTTGTGCATAAAATTTGTGTATACCCTGCTGTTTTGTCCATAAGAGCCTATACTCTGTTGTTTAGTCCATAATATACCATTGCTCCTGTTGAGTCACAAGCACCAAAAATCCTTTCAACACCCCTTGAAATTTGTGTATAGCCTCCTGTTTTTTGGTCCATAAGAGCCCATACCATGCTGTTTAGTCCATAAAATTTGCATATACCATGTTTAGTCCATAAAATATATTTCTACCCAGCTGTTTTGTCTAAAAGAGGCCATATCATGCTGTTCAGTCCATAATATACCTCAGTACCTCCCTGTTGAGTCACAAGTACCAAAAATTGGACCTTTTAGCATTGCAGCATTCAGCACTCCCATCTAATTGTCAGAGTACAAGGTTGGTATAGCTTTGCAAGATAAAAATCACATTTTCCAGTGAACTGTGAGAAAGTTTAATGTCTCACAGGTTTTGCTCCCTTTTTTCACAAAATTTGCTTGAAACATGCCCTTTAAAAGTGCCTCAGTTCTCTGAAACTACATGTCCAATTTTCAAAATCTCAAAACTTTCAAACAGCCAAAGACATACAGTTTGACTTCTTGAAAAAATATGCCAAGATGCCATCATGGTGATTTTGGACTTTCCCAATGATGTCAAAATGTTTGGCCTTGTGCAATTAGAAACTAAAGCTCTCAGGAGCCTCCATTGCACTCCATTTTAATGGAACCAAAAGAACAGAAAGTTATAAAAATGAAAAGTCTAATATTCTCACACTTAATTACAATAAATGAACCCAACTCTATACCACATATTCATTTTGAACAGTTTCAAAAAGTTTCAAATTTACACACCTTACTTTTTATTTGAAAAGCACCTGAATAATTACTGAAATTCATGAAAACAAACATCTGATAATTTTGTGTATAATTACATACAAATGAACCCTACCAAAACAACCATTTTAAACACTTTCATAAAATCTGATATTTTAACCCTACCTTTGACCCCCACCTGAAAACCAAATAAAAATGTTCAAAAATCAAAAATTGAATGCAACCTCTCAAACCACCATATGATATACTATATTTCATCAATATACTTCCTTCACAAAAAAAATTGTACCTTGAGAGATATGGACCCATTTGTACATCAACGGGTGTCATGACTGACTTTCAATGTGAGTGTGATTGCAGTTGTGAAACATACGTAGTGGTTGGTGTCATCAACAATCCACCTCAACCTGATTAGAACACCAACCAAACCATGAAATGGCACAGATTTAGTCAGGGGCTTGTGGCAGATTATCCAAACTCAGGTCCAAACAGGTTCTTGCCAGCTATTCCCATTTTTGATCATTAAGCAACAAAAGGTCAGAATCAATCACAGATTTATAGCAGATTATCCAAATCTCAACCATTCTTCGTAATGCATCGCGTCAGAACATCTTGAAAAGCCTGTGGCTTTGAATATCAAAGTACCTACATGTGTATGGTTTTAAATCTGCGCGAAACTTGTCTCAAGTCTCCAGCATGCACAAGTGCGAACAGGAAAAGTGCTGTTTCAGCCCCAAGCGAGATTGGTCATCCCTTTCGGTGATCGCGAGCCGCTGTGTGGAGAAGATTGTGGGAGAACCGTGTGCAAGGCGAGTGATGTCTGACTGCGAGTATTGTGACACAAAATGGACAACTTGTTTGTTCGTTCTGGAATTTCCTGTTTCAGTTCGGTCCACGAGGAAAGTGGAAATCCATATGCGGTGCTCGCCCATCAGATGTCGCCTGCGCGGCTCCCGGGGAGGTGTGACCGCGGCATGAACCCGACCCCGCTGCTGGTCTCGTTACAAGCTGTGCGATTCGCCAACCCGTCGCCACTGCGAACACAGCGCTCCACCAACATGGCAGCTGGGCAGCGGACCTGAATTCAGGTGAGACTCGCTACATACCGGGGAATTGGCTGTCGTTGTGTTTGTGACGGGGTGGTGGGATTTTGTATGTTGTTCAGCACGGGAAGATTTGTGCCGGATATGGTTTCAACAATATCTGCCGATTTATGCTTCCACCCACCGATGCAGGAAGCAGCTGATGTAGATCTACCTGTTGTGCTGACGGTCAGCCCAAATGTGCTGCTGGATTTGTTTTGCCCATTTTTGGTTGGGAGGGTTTATTTTCTTTTGTGGGGCCCCCGAGGACATGGTGTGTCGAGGGTACACGAAATGTTTGGATCCATAAAAGGAGGACGTAGGTTGTGTGGGGGCTGTAATATATTGCGTTGCGTAGATTGCATTTGGCAAAGGGAACTGGATGCTATTGCTTCACACTATTGACCTTCAGTATTACAGGTAAGAGACCATTAGGGCTGCGACTGTGCGCACAGACCCCTTAATTCATATTCGATCCCCCCTCAGGGCCTTTTTCCGCTCGTAACCAAGTTGGCGGTGGCAATATTTAGTGTTGCGTGGTTTCGGGTAGAGGATCGATGGTAGATCCAGAAAATTTTGGGGTTACAACAGGGTAAAAAGGGTTGGTGTTGTCAGGGAAAGACAATACACCTGTTGAAGTTCCCAGGTTGGGATTTGGGGGTTTTGAAGGGATTTGCCCTTGACAGGTTTCCCTATTGTTGTGAAGGTTGATATCGCGGCACGAGTGCGAAACTGTAGCCCGTGGATCCGGAAACTTGATGACCACCCAGGGTGCCGAGCAGCCAAGGATTCATCGATTTCCTTCAACGGAGAACCTCGGTCAACTCAAGGTGGTGGGTTTGGGGGGCGATCAGACTGGGTTCGCTCTCCTCGGTCTCTCGCACCCCGCTCACCTTTGGATCCGTGAACACAATAATGGCAAAAAAGCGCGCTGAGTGGAGTCGTGCGGGGCCTACAGAGTGGTCAGTCGTCACTCAGCCCAGATGTGACGTGGCCCGATCCTTTCCCCGGGGCAAAAGAGAGCAGGCGGGCAGCCGGAGCCAGCTGTGGACTCGGGCCCTCTCTCTATTAGCATGGGTGGGGTTTCGGGGGGCAGAGCTCCAACTCGATTACACATTGCCATGTGATGACGATGGTCCTCCAGTCAATTATGCCGAGCAAACAACACGGCCTCAAGCGACAAAATATTAATGTGGGATATACCTAGAGGGGGTAGTATAATACAAGGGAGCCCTCAAATGACATTTGACTGGCCTATGCAAATGAAGCTTGGTTGAAGTATAATAATTGATATACACGAACTGTGTACTTCTCTGTTTGTCTTGGCCACATAGACAAAAAAGGTGTCGGGGCTGTGTGCTGAGTTTGATGGTGACAGACAAAAAAGTGGAGCATCCCCCCTAATTTCCACATCAAGGTGTACTTGCTTTGTGTCAGCACTGTAGAAAGATGCTGCATTTGTTTCGGACATTGTCACCCGAGTTGACTCAAACAGACCACATGCTGGAGTGTTTGTCGCCAGAACGCAGAAAGTGCTGTGTTCAGAATCTTTTCACGAAAAGTCACAGCAAACCCCCTCATTGACGAATACTGTTCCACTTGACAGAGACAGAAAAGCACGTCAAAATGTACGCGTTGAGGCACAAGTAGTTCCAGTATGTGGACGTTTTACACTGTTGGCAGGCGGCCTAATACAAACAGGATCAGAGCGGGTGGGACCACGGTGCCCTCCTCACGCTCGAGCACCGCGCGGGGCCGCTGATAATGGCGCCGGCTTCGTCCCACGTCACGGGCAGCGCTGGTCCGCGCGACGCGCCCACCCTTCCGCAGCGCGCTCAGTGTCAGAGTGACAGACCAAATCGGAGGTTCTTTCAACCTGGTACAGCAGAACTGGAATGGGTTTCCAAGAATCCTGCCTTCTGGGGTGAACGCAACCGGCAGTGTCCACGAGTGGGTGGCTTGTGTGGGGTTCTCGTTGACGTGATCCCGACGGAACCTGTAGTTTTGAGAACCTCGGTCCGATCACTCGCTTGCACCATATTTGTCCTGACTTGGCTTATCAGTCGGAGTCACCAGTCCCTCCCTTCAGATCTTGATATGGAGGGTTGAAGGGGGTCATATTGCTTGGTATAAATCAAACACGAAATAGTGCTTGAGCTTATCTACCCACCTCTGTACATGGGAGGTAGCATTGCCGGATAGCTTTATCAGTCAGGGGCTTGTTCTACCTGTGTGTGTGGCGGCCTATAATTGGTCATGAGATATATTGGGGTGGGCTGACAGACAGCAAGCATACGACAACGACATTTATCGATCTCCACTCAAGGGTAACTCAATATGAGCTGACCATATTGAACAAGTTTGTGCGTATCGCCTTATTAGTTACCCACCACCACATGAACAGTTGGTAGCTTAAAATATTAATCAGCTTTTCTATAAATGTCTAATTGATTGGTTTCTCCCCTCGTGCTGCGCGGATATGATGATTAAGAACCAGTGAGTCGAAAGCGCCGTGAATACCTTGGTCTGCAGGCAGGTAAGTTGGTCCTACCACCTTTAGGGGGGTGGGTGCGTTCGTCAGCAGCGACTAATGAAGTCACAGAAGGATCCAACAGCATGATTGATGTGATGGGGTCAGTTTGTTCCGGATGATCAGGTTCAATTTAAAGACGCACTGATGATTTAATCATTACATCGGGCTGGTAGCTGGGGAAGCTTCGACTCCCCCTGAGAGAGAAGCCGGGTTCTACTATGAGATCCCCACCCACGTCGATTGCCAATTGACAAACTATTGAACACTTTCCTAATTGGATTCCGACGAGGGATCAAATTCTCTGTTGTGTTCATTCTCAATGCATTTCCACCCGAATATGGCAAACACACCTCGTACCAACGGTACTGAATATCGGTTGAACATGATCACTGTGTGCGCTGCGTATGGTCTCGTATCGCTCCCTATAAATCTTGAAAACCCGTCATGGCTTCGCGAGCGCACAGCTTGGCTTATTGATTGATTATTGTCTATTGCCCGTACGCCCGTACTTACAAACAACGCCGGGTGGTTTGGATCGGCGCGCTCTAATTACAACCCTCGCTTCGTGCGCGTTTAGCATTGAGTCGTGTGCGCCGCTGCCGCCGAGGCCAGTAAGCTGCATCGCATGCCATCCATGCCGTGGTTGTTTCTGCAGCTTCACCACGTCAAGCGGGGGTTTAATGCGCACTGCAAAGACTCACCCAATTGTCACGCGCAGTTTCAATGTCGTTTCACTGCAATACGATCCAGAAAAGCGTCGGAATAACGTTTTCAGGGGCAAAGCTGCGACAGTGTAGGAATGCACCTGTTGTTGCTATTGACTCATCCTCCCTGACGACGCTTTTCACCTTTTAGAAACAGGGGGCTTTTTGCATTGCATGATCAAAAATGTGCTGGTTCAAATAGAATTTTCACTCCTGGTTGGGGTTTTTCCCATGAGGGTTGGAAATCTCCATCCAAACAAAAAACCAAACCGAGCGGTGTTGAAGAGAAAATTTCGTCTGGTATTCACCCAGATTTTAAAAGACCCAACACACTGAGACAAAGTTCCAAAATGAACCCGACAGAAACTTTGGTCACAATCAGAAAGAAGTCTCTGACAGGGCTCCTCTTGCGATTTCATTCCCAAAGCTTGGTACAGTGCAATTGTTTCCTGAGTACTTGGATCTTTTGTGGGAGCACGAGGCAGTTAGCCGTGTGTCGAGTCGAGAGAAATCGTTTTGATGTTCAGGTTGAAATTTTGTTGGTGCGAGTAAAAAGTGGTGGTAATTGTTGGGTCATATTACAGAGCACAGTGGGAGCCTGTGCGCGCGATGTTGCTGTGGGTGTACATAAATATGATATTAATATCAACAGTGGCCACCTGGCTGTGTGCGCTATCGCCTTCCCCAGTTGCCCAGTTCACCTTATTACGTGACCACACCTGGACAATGCGGGGCGAATTATCTCTTATTTATTGTCACCAACTTGTGACCCGACATCCACCCACAGCTGGGGTGGCACACGCAAAACTTCTTCATTTTAAACATCTTTTCACGCGCCTTTTGTGCAGGGGCACTCACAAAAGGGCCACGGGAGAAGCATCCAAATATGGAACTTTCAGCACATGGTGAGATGCTCTCACTGTCAGCCGCGCGACTTTAAACAACCCCATCTTTTTCATGGGGAGAACAAACAGGCGTTTAGCTGCCACGCGGCCCGATGTCAAAAGATCAAGAGGCGCAATATGTCTTCTTAATTACCCTGTAACTGAGCGCAGTGAAGGCACAATGACTAAATTGTTGTTCTCTTTCAGAGAGTTTTCCCAGAATTTTGCTTTTCCACTCAACAGAATTGAACTCCCCTTTTTGTTCGCGGAGGATGTCAAACAATATCAGACAATGTTCAATCCAGTCTGACTTTCCCATTTTGGATTGTCCTATTCTTTAGGTTTCAAAATGTTTTGCACATCGTAAAAAAAGATTCAGTTGAACACACAATGCTTGACTATGCAAGAGCCTGATTGAACTTCGAGCCGCCGTGGATCTGTCTTGTGTGCACTTTCTGGTTCGAAACAGAGACAACGCTGTTTTGCGTTCACGTGTCAGCTTCGGTACAATTCTTGCATCGCCGTGTCCTCGCCAGGGAATGATAATTTGACACGTCGACACATTTCTGAAACTTCCTGTTTCGAGAAACATTCATGGAACGCAAAACTGAGCCCATGAGGAGAAAGAATTTCCTCAGGCAACAATCCAAATGTGGAACAGGAATTATGGGCGAGAGTCGGTGGCGCTGCGCGGGGGTGTGGCCCTCTCCGCGCCGCTGCGCTCCTATCTCACACAGCAGCAGGATCAAGGCTCGCGCGGAGACGGGTGGTGTGCAGGGTGGGTGGTGGCTGTTTGCTGCAGGATCAAGCAAAAACGACAAAGATAAACCGGCAGTTGCGTGTACGCGCTCGCTTCATTGTTTCGGGTGGAGCCCAGGGTATATCGTTCTATCGTTCACAGGGAATTCGTGTGAAAAGATTCCATCAGAAGCGATTTCCTGCCGAAGTTTTTCCAGGGTCTCAAAGAGTCCTTAAAAACAGGTTCGGGTTGAGACGGTTTGCATGTCTTTGTCCAGCGATGCCACTGGGGTTTGAAGCTGGAGTCAGGTGCAGCAGACTCGAGTCGAGGGCGTCAGTGTTGGGCGGAGGTGACGGGGTCAGGCGGAGGGGGCGAGGCAAGGATCGATCCGAGGGTCACGCCGAGTGCAGCCTCCGTCCTGTAGCAACCAGCCCAGCCGCGAGTTGATTACGGGGCACCATGACAACAATTGGCAAGCTTACAATTTATTAGAAAGGGATTTGCCTTTCTTGTTGGTAAGAAACGCACTTGAGTCGAACCTGTGCGGATCTTGATGATCAACAAGCTTTGTGAACAATTGTCACGGAAGTTTCGACAAATCGCCCTCAGATTTGGCACTGTCAGTGGCATTCCCAGGACAGCTCGAAACACAAAACCACCCCGACACAACAACAGGTTTTATCTGTGAATACTTGTAACTTTGCAATGAAATTCTTGTGTACGAGCACAGATGAACTCCAAGAATGCATGTGCACCAGAGACTTGGTAAGTTCCTGCTGATAACAGATGCTGTGTCCTGCGTTGTTCACACGGTCAAGGGGACTATTCAACCGGTGTCAGACTCCAGTGACATCATATTTACTTGAAACGTCAGGACTTAAAAAATTGCAGTGAAGAAATCCTCAAGGTGCAAAAACATCAGGGAACAGAGATCAGAGAACGTTTCACCATGTTCTTTCGAAATTGAATCCTGATTGTTTTACACCTGAACAAGGATGTCCTGTACTAAATTTTACCCGACTTTTATTGGTTGTGCGCGATTATGTTTGTACCTGGCTTTGGTGATCGAGAGATATTGGGTAGATACGAGAGTGGTTGTGGCACGTTCAACGATAAAGGGCTGCACGTTGTGGCAGGGACGGCCCACCTCACCTGACCTGTTTGAACAGGAAACTCCTGTTTGCTGGGCTGTTGTTGCAGTTCTGTGATGCGTGCAGAGTTCGGTCACTACAGCTTCAAAGATTCATGAAATCCTCGTGCAGGTGAACCAAGATGAGAAAGAGTCGCACGGCTTTTGCTTTTGCGCTCCTTTAACACAGCAGTTCGGGAACGGATTTCGTAGGTTGTTTTTTGAAGCCCCAACGGGCCAACGGTATTCATGTCGTTTTAAAGAAACAGTCTGCGTGTGCGGCATTGTTTCATACGCACGTTTGTCAGGTATCTTCACAGCGTTGAAGGGCGCTACAAAGTACAACCGGCAAAAACATGTTCTGACACATATTGGCACGGAAAACAAAACTCAGTTCACACAAACCACTCCAAACATGGCAAAAAAATTGCATTGCTATTTTACCCTCATTAGGCCCCGATATGCAGAGCTGTTTATCACAGAGGTTACAGTTGGTGTCATACATCTGCTGTTGCTGGGTTATTGATTGGAACTGATAATTGGAATTTTAATGAACCCATCAGTTTGCGTATGTTGGACCCCCGGCTATGTGTGTATTTAGCCCCAAGTACTGAAAAATGTATAGGGGTTGGTAATGTTGCATCAACTGCGCCTTTTGTTCTTGTTTTGTCTTCGTCGTCTGCACATCGTGGGTTTTGCAGGGCAGCGAAATGTTTCCGTGAAAGTGTGAAAACAAATTCAGGGTTCGTGCACAGGGTTTCTTTTCGTGCAATTTGCGTCGTCACAGTGTGCATTCATCAATCTGGTCGCGTCGACAACTTTTTCAAGATTCTCCGATTCTTATCAGCACCGAAAAGTGCACCTTGATCTTGAGACAGTGTGGACACGTTGTGGATCCCCGCGCCCTCACCTTGGGTAGTTTCCTGGCAAATTGAGGAAAACAGTTCTGAAGTGATCAGGTAGCGAGGTGCGCAACGCGTGCCAAGAAAATAATCAGATTGGGCGCTTTGTTGGCTGATTGAACCTTCTCAGCGGAAGGTGAAGGGTGGTTCATCGACCGCGCTGTTTGATGTCGGGCGCGGGCGCAATTATCGTCAAGGAGCTTCGGCCGTCGATGGTCGTGGCGGTTCCAAGTACGCACCGGGGTACACGAGTTCGAGGGTCTCGGGTGGGTCCGACGATTCGGTTTTTAGGTGATTTGAACCTTGAAGCATACATTATGTATAATGTATGGTGATGGTGAGAATCACCTATAGGCATCAAAAGGCTAAATCTATGAACGTGAGTTTGAAAGTGTTCTATTTGTTCGATTTTGGTCATGTTTGGTTTTTTCGTTCACTTTCGGGTTGTAGTTGATGCACAAAGTGTCAAAAGAACAAATTTTTG